>Ga0182021_10000733_pt1 | contig 36312 bp, 36 predicted proteins | sample 612E3MmetaG_FD_120493 | JGI IMG/M metagenome (GOLD analysis project Ga0182021, IMG submission 120493) | Permafrost microbial communities from Stordalen Mire, Sweden - 612E3M metaG (Illumina Assembly) | ecosystem: Environmental > Terrestrial > Soil > Wetlands > Permafrost | place: Sweden...
GGTGTATGACGTCTCCAACATGGATACCTATATGCAGCTTCGTCTCGCGCCCGGCCAGCTTCTGCTGTTGCAGTGCTCTTTGAATCTCAACGCTGCAGTTAACGGCGTCGAGGGCATTAGTGAATTCCACGAGGTGCGCGTCTCCAATCGTCTTGATCTCTAGCCCGCCATGTTTTTTGAAGATTGGGCGGAGGACTTCTTTCTGAGCTTCTAGGATTCTAAGTGCGAGCGCTTCATTTTCCTGTGTTATCGCTGTGTACCCGACAATGTCAGTGAACATTATGGCCGCGAGTTTTCTTTGCTGTCTCAATTTCTCCACTATTGCTGGTTCAAGGAACTTGTAAGCGGGTGGAATGATGACGGCAGCAATCAATGCAATCCCTATCTGCAATATGGGAGTTAGTGCAAAGACCACGGAAACGATAACTGCTGGTAGGACTCCGACTAATGCTGATGCAAAGTACTTGTTACCCTTCATTCTTGACGCGAGGAACGCTGTCAGATAACCGGCGATGGCCCATGTGGCGATTAGGATGTAGACGCGAAAGTCGCCGAGGCTTGAGGCTAGAGGCGTGTAGTAGTTGGTCATCTGAGTTGTCGTGAACACATCGGCGCTGGGTATGAACTCTGTAAACCGCCAAGGGTCTGGAATCGCTTTCGCAACATAGTTGCTCGGTGATTGGACGAACATTAGGCCTGCCTGCATAATGCCCCTAGTCCAGCTTAAGAGAAAAATCGAGAAGCCTGAGATTACTCCGACCTTCACTGCATCCTCGCGGCTCCCATGAACTCCTGCAAAGAGGGTTGGGGCGATGGCGAGTGAGGGTACTGGTGTCAGGAAGGCTAAGATCCAACTTGCGATTACGCACGCCATATCCAACCAACTAACGGTCAAAGCCAAGGCGATTATGAAGACGACTAGAACCGTTATTCCAGCTAGAGCGTCTTGATACATGGCACCAAAGACGGCCAGTAAGATCGCAAGTATCAATCCGATGTTCGGGAACTCGAGGCCTATGGCCCCCAGTACTAATGCTAGGATGATCGTGATGTAAGGTGGATAGTATGGAAAGATCAACAGCAGCAATCCCGAAAGAATCGTGACTGCCCCGAAAGTTGCGAGGCGATTAAGCAAAAACTTCTTTGCCATAAGACCACAACAGCTCCGAGACTCTCACCTTTACTACACTCTATATGGGTTTCTGCCAAGACGTTAGGGCGCCGCGGCTGAGCCATTTCGCGAGAGTCCGCTCTGTATCACAGCCTCTTGTCGATTGCAGGCACGTCCACAACGATCTCTCCCTTGTGTGCCTTCTGCGTCATGAGATGCCCACCAATTTATTCTAGCCGAGATCTAATCAGACATTTTGAATAAACTAATTTATTCTGGAGCCTGTCCAGTCAGTTCTCCAAGTAGTTTGAATTGAGGGCAGTTATCTTAGGTTCAGGGTCATCGCGGCCAGACGCCGACAGATCTTCGCCAAGTCAGGTGATAGTAGTGGGTGGCGAATCTCTGCTTTTCGACTGTGGTCCTGGCGCGGGACAGAATTTGATGAAGGCAGGCATTAATCCTACAACAATCAGACGCGTATTCCTTACACACCTACACATGGACCATAGCTTGGAGTTTCCGTCCATCGTTTTTGGGAGTTACCTGGTAGGCAGGACAGACAAGTGGTATCTATATGGTCCTCCTGGCACGGTAAATTTCTCCAACCTACTGTTTGAGAAAGTCTTCCCGTATGTGCCAGAGGTCGTACGAAGAATTCGAAAAGAAGGGTTGGAAGTTACGCCGTATGAAGTAACTGGGGGACGCCTATTTGAAAACGAGAAATACAGGATTAATTCGGCTCCAACGGAACACAGTATTCCCTCCCTTGCATTTAGGATAGAAAGCAGCGAAGGCACAGTGGTAATCAGCGGCGATACCCGGCCCTGCAAATCTGTGATCGACTTGGCTAGAGGTGCCGACTTGTTGATTCACGAGTGTTCTTTCCCTGATGATATGATAGAGTTCGCGCGAGAAACCTATCATTCTGTACCGTCAGAAGTTGGAGATGTGGCAAACCAAGCGGGGGTGAAGAAAGTGGTTCTGACCCATTTGTTCCCGCCTTGCAAAGGAAGAGAGATTGAAATGGTCAAGAGCGTGAGTAGCAAGTTCGGCGGCGAAGTAATATCCAGCCATGATCTTCTCGAAATCAAGGTCTGAACTTCCCGCGCAGGTTTCGCTGCATAACAGGGGCTGTCATCCCGGAACGCCCACCTAAACTGAGGACCACCTATTACGGGAAACGTAATCCCTTAGGATCTATCGCACTCTAGTTTCAATTCGCTTTATGGCGAGTTTTCTAGTCAGAGGTAATTTCTTTCTTTTGACGAATTCGTGATGAAAGAATGCGAACAGGAGGTACGGCGGATAGAGGACCGTAACGATTTCGAGAAGATCTAGTATTGCGTCTGAAGTGAGACTGGTGTGAAATAGGCTTGATACTCCGATAGCTCCAGTGATCAGCGGTAAGATGGTACCTACGCTGCTGCCAGCCATACGCACTTCCCCAGTCTTTGCGTTGTATATTCTGACTCCCAGATCATCCAATGTCCAAATGATCGAAAGGAACACTGAAGTCAAGGCGCCCCCTATCACGAATAGACTAAGACGGAGTAAGACGGCTGCGAGCGGACCGCTGATGGAGGCTTCCAGAAAGCTCAGAAACCTCTCGGCGACGATTAAAGAGAGACTTATGCCCTGAACCGGTCTAGCAATCCAAGCAGTGAATCTGCTAAGGTCCCGATTGAGAGTGGTTGCAGGCTTTACAAACTGTCCAATCCAGGAATAGCTTCTCACTATTTTCCCGGTAAGATCAAGAAATCCTGACAGTGACCAAAGCGGTAACACAAGAACCAGCGTGGCAATTGCGAATCTTATTGGGATACCTGTGATCGAGTTTGTGAGAAACAAGCCATGAGGATGCCCTGAGACAAAGGAAACGATTAGCGTCAACATCAAGACAAGAATCGCGGGTGATACTGCGACAGTAGTCCTCAATCATTAGTCACGTCAATAAGCGGAGATTTTGGTCACGCCTGGAATCTTTAGCATTTTCTGGAGAATCGCACCCGAAGGTTCTTTCTCGACAACCAAGGTGAGTTTCGGTTCTGGAGTGAGATCGGGGTCATCCGCCACTGCCTGGCGTATTGCTATGTTCTCTCGCGCAATCAATGCAGTTGCTTGTGCTACTATGCCAACTGTGTGTGAGTCTGCGTATATCTCAATCACACTGTATCCAAGGAACTTGGCCGCCTCAGCAAGGAATGGTCCGGCAGGGCGAATTCTTTCGAATACGGATTTGAGAACTGGATCTTGTGATATCAGCAGGGCGGTGTCTTTGACAGTTCGGCGGTCCAGCGCTAGGTATCGGGCAATCTTAACATCGGACAGTTCAATTCCTCCACAATAGATCTTCGTTCCTTCTCTGACGCTCAGTCCCAATTCGACTAAGGCTCTAGCGACCTTTTGCCGGCCGGGGTATTCTTTCAAGCGGTCGGAGATTTGTCTCCACATGTTTGAGCATCGACCTCTGACGTACAAAATTGTACGACGAAGTCTTAAATGTTACTATGATGTTGTGGTGGGGCACCAACCAACAGGAAGATCAGCCTATGTCAAAAAGTAAAACGATCGACAAAGATCACGCAGTATACCTTCCACAAGATGAGATGCCAACCCACTGGTACAACATACTCCCAGACCTTCCAGAACCTTTGCCGCCGCCACTTGATCCGAAAACTCTGAAACCGCTCTCTCCCGACCCACTCCTGAGACTCTTCGCCAAGGAACTAGTGATGCAAGAGGTTTCCACTGAGCGCTTCATAAAAATCCCCGACGAAGTCTATGATGCCTACCTGAGTCTTCCACGTCCCACTCCTCTCCTCCGCGCTAAGAGACTGGAGAAGTATCTCAACACTCCAGCCCAAATCTACTACAAATGCGAATACGTCAACCCAAGTGGAAGCCACAAAATCAACAGTGCGCTCGCACAAGCTTACTACAACATGGTCCAAGGCATCGAACGTGTAATCACCGAAACAGGAGCTGGACAATGGGGAACCGCCCTGGCCATGGCTGCTGCACTTTTCAAACTGAAATGCAGCGTCTACATGGTTCGCGCCAGCTACGATCAAAAGCCAGGCCGCAGGATCATGATGGAAACTTACGGCGCAGAAGTTGCCGCGTCACCGAGCAAGAATACCAAATACGGACGCAGCATCCTTGAAAAAGATCCAAACAATTCTGGTTCTCTCGGCATAGCGATCAGCGAAGCCGTCGAACATACCCTCAGTCAGGACAACGCCAGATATTGCCTAGGTTCAGTCCTCAATCACGTCATCCTGCATCAGACCGTGATTGGACTGGAAGCCAAGAAGCAGTTCGATATGATCGATGTGCAACCCGACATTTTTTGCGGCTGCATAGGTGGCGGTTCAAACTTTTCAGGATTCGCCTATCCTTTCATCGCTGACAAGCTGAAGGGAAAATCCACTGCTAAGTTCGTCGCCTGCGAGCCGAAGGCAGTTCCTTCAACGACCCGTGGAGTCTACACGTATGACTACGGCGATACGGCGGAATCGGCACCAGTTGTGAAGATGTACACGATAGGCCACAAGTACCAACCACCTCCGATCCATGCGGGCGGGCTTCGATACCACGGTAAGGCTCCTTCCTTGTCTTTCCTCATCAAGAAAGGCTACATGACCAGCGTGGCATACGGGCAAACGGAAACCTTCGAAGCAGCACGCATATTGGCTCAAACAGAGGGCATGATCACGGCACCAGAAAGCGCACACTGCGTCAAGTACGCAATCGACGAGGCTCTAAAATGCAAGAAGACTGGCGAAAAGAAAATCATCGCTTTCAACAACAGCGGCCACGGCCTGCTGGATCTACAAGCATACGATTCCTTCCTCAACGGAAAACTGGAAGACTACGAGCCAACCACGATAGACGTTCCAACAATCGCTGAGTAGGACGCCTGTCTGAACCTCAGACAGAGTCCGCCTCACCCTTTTTTCTATTCAGAATTAAATCGTTCCGTTAGTCACATCGAATTCAAGTCATTGTCCAGATCGTTCGGATCTTAGGCAAAGTAGACGCTCTGCAGCCGGAGACTGGAAAGAGACAGCGGGCACACAGTTTCAGCGTGCGAGCTAGCTCTACGGTGGCGGTTTCTGTCATGCTGGGCAAATTGTTCGTATTGCTGATTCTTGAAGCATGATATTACGCGATCTATGACTTGGTGTACTCTTTCTCTTCCCACATATCGTAGGCAGTGGCAGCTGAAGATGCTTGAGTGATTATTGCCAATGCGATGACTAGGTGCAGGAGAGAGATGATCCATACCATGGGTATGCCAAAAATCCGCATTATATTCACGAGTATGGGAATGCCGAGAAGAACCTGAATCGTGGCCAGTATGGCCGTGGATTTGACTATTCGCTTCAGTCTGTTCGGTGCTTCAGTTTTCTTGAATTGCGCGTTATTGTAATGTGCGAGTCCCAAAATGACCAAGCCGAGAATTACATGCCCATAGACGAGAAACACATTGGAACTTGGAATGTTCGCAACTGCGATTATTATCTGTAGGAACGCGAGCCAGACCATTGCATAGAGTTGCCTCCAAATAGCCAAGCCAACAACCCGCAATGCCTGATCAGCTCTTTGTGCGTTTAACTCTGTGCTCATCCTTTGGCGAGCAGGCTCACGAAACATATACTCTACAGGCAATAATGGCATACTGCATAAGTCGAATTCGGTTGATGAAACCAATCCAGAGTGGGGTGTTTTCTTGGGTTTCACCGTGAAGGACCTGCAACCTGTCATTAACGAGATGCTTGTTCATGCCACAACGCAACTCCCGCAAGATACGTTAAACGCAATCAAGGAAGCTCACGCACGCGAAACCAAGAACCTCGCAAGAGAACAACTAGAAGCCATACTCACCAGCGCCAACCTAAGTGAACTGGAAAAACTGCCCCTATGCCAAGACACAGGGCTGGTGACCCTTTTCATATCGGGCGAACTTGCCAATCACATCGATGAGACCGAGAAAGCGCTGACCCATGCCGTTCAAAACATGACATCAAAAGGTGCAATGAGACCCAATGTGGTTCATCCACTCACCCGCAAAAACACGGGCACCAACTCAGGACTCAACGAACCAGAAGTACTGGTCGACAAGTCGACAAAGAGAACATCAATGAAAATGATCCTCAAGGGGGCAGGTTCAGAGAATTTTACGAATCTGAAAATGATGGTTCCCACGGCTAGCAGGCAAGACATGTTCAAGCACATTCTCCAAGTCGTAATAGATGCCGGCGGCAAGACGTGCCCACCTAACATTCTCGGAATTGGTATCGGAGGATCAGCTATCCAAGCCATGTTCAATTCAAAGTTGGCCTTAACTCGTGAGATCGGTGCAAGGCACCCAGATCCAGAGACGGCGAATCTCGAGACCTCGTTGCTGAAGGCGATAAATGAACTCGGGATTGGAACGATGGGCTTGGGAGGAGATACAACAGCTTTGGATGTTCACATCGAAACTGCAGGAACCCACACGGCCTCTCTGCCAGTTGCAATTTCCTTTGGCTGCTGGGCTAATAGAGTGGCAGTGGCCGAGCTGAAAGGAGAGCGGTTCAGGATCGTAAGGTGAAGATGGAAATGACTGAATTTCGACTGAATGTTCCTCAGGACAATGTTCGAGTTAGAGAGATTCGCGCCGGTGATGTTCTCTACGTAACTGGTGACATAGCCATCGCTCGAGATCAGGCTCACAAGAAACTTCTCGAAGCCTTCACCCCCGAATTAGTTGGGTTGCCGATTTTTCACTGCGGTCCGATCGCGCGAAAAGTAGGCGATGAATGGAAAATCGTAGCGGGTGGCCCCACGACGAGCACCAGAATGGACGCTCTCACTCCACCAATTCTGGAGAAGTACCAGACAAGAATTATCATCGGAAAGGGTGGCCTTGGTGAGATTGGCAAGAAAGGTCTGGCAAACTATGGAGCAGTCTACTCGGAATTTACCGGCGGCGCCTCAGCTCTAGCAGTCTCAAAAATCGTTCGAGTCAAGAAGAGACTGCACGAAGACTTGGGCCCAACAGAGCTCGTTTGGATTTGGGAAGTGAAAGAGTTCGGACCGCTACTCGTCACCCAGGATCACCAAGGGAACGATCTGAAGAAGGTAGTGACGACAGAAGCTACATCAAGACTCGATGCTGTCGTAAAGAAATACTCCTGAAAATGTGACCTGTACCTTGGGTTCCTGATTTCCAGTGAAACTATCCCAGCACTTTAGATGACATCAAATGCTGTCTTGCTGCTCAAGGTCTGTGAATGTGAACCCGTCTCTCGTTACCGTTTCGCCAACTTTCACGGAAATGGGTTGATTGAAGATAGGTCCGTCGTAAACAAAGGTGTGAAATTCACCGTTTTCCCCGCACGGGTCGACGCCCGTAGGTATGTTCCTCAGAAAAGTTTCGTCGAACAAATGCCCTGCGAATTTCGGCTCCAATCTCTTCGGATCCACACAGGTGACCACGGCTCGAAATCCAACTTTCAACATCTCCCTCGCCAGCTCCGCTGTATCTTCCCCCCACAGCGGGAAGACGGGTGTCATGTCTATCTGGGAGAGCTTCTGCTCGCGATAGTTACGAATATCCTCCAAAAAGAGATCACCAAAGATTACATGTCTCACGCCCTTCGTCTTCCAACCTGACAGAAAATTCGCCATTCTTTCCTCGTAGACTTGGTTCGAGCACGGGTACGGTATCACTACCTTCTCAATTGGATAGCCCACGGATTGCGCCTGGGCATCCAGCAACTCCTCCCTGACACCATGCATTGAGATTCTGTGGAATCGATCGGTGATTGTTGTGAGTAAGCAAACAATCTCGAAGTCCTTGCTTCTGAGGATGCGATGTAGTGCCATCGCGCTATCCTTCCCGGAAGACCATGATAAAATCGCTTTGAACATTCTCCTATCCCCGGTCCTGCGTCACCCTCAAAGCAAAATTAGTGGTTGTCAACCACGCAGGAAATTAGACACGCCATTTCAGATAGTTAACGTCTTCTTTGAAGCTGGGAGTTCAGTTGCTCAGAGTGATAATGCACATCGACATGGACGCCTTCTATTCATCTGTTGAGCAGCGTGAGAATCCCGAGATCAAAGGCAAGCCCGTCATAGTAGGAGCCGGTCCGAAGGAGGGAAAGGGGCGAGGGGTAGTTGCAGGTTGTTCCTACGAGGCACGAAAGTTTGGTGTACATTCTGCTCAACCCATCTCACAAGCATACAGACTATGCCCCGATGGAGTCTATTTACAGCCCAACTACAAGCTCTATGACGAAGCCTCCGAGCAAATAATGCAGATTCTAAGACCCTACGCAGCGAAGTTTGAGCAAATCAGCATAGACGAAGCTTTCATGGATCTGACCGGAAAAGTGGCAAATTACGATGAAGCCGAAATTCTATCGTCCAAGATCAAGCAAGAGGTGAACGGAAAAACCAAGCTAACCTGCTCGGTCGGGATTGCACCAAACAAGTCGGTGGCCAAAATAGCTTCGGATTTTGGGAAGCCAGACGGTTTGATGGTCGTTCTCCCGGAGAAGGTTCAAGAATTCCTTGCTCCGCTGCTCGTGAACAAGATCAGCGGAATCGGAAAGAAGACCACCGAAGTGCTAAGGGGGATGGGTGTCAATTCCATCGGAGATTTGGCTTCAAGTCATCCCAGCAAGCTTACTGATATCTTCGGGAAATATGGAACTAGAATTTGGCAAATAGCAAATGGCATTGACGAAGAAGAAGTAATCACCACCTACTCTATCAAATCCATTAGCTCCGAAACAACATTCGACGAAGATGTTGCCGACATGGAGAGACTATTGGAGGCTTTCCGATCTCTGATCGATGGCGTTCACGCTCGTGTGCTTTCGCAGAACATGCTCTTCCGCACAGTTGGAATCAAAGTGCGTCTGGAAGACTTTACAACCTTCACTCGCATGAGGACTCACATTAGGCATACAAATGAAAAAGCCGTGATGGAGGAATTCATCAGAGCTCTATTCGGCGAGTTTGAAGGCTCTCGTAAGAAGATTCGTCTAATCGGTGTGCGCGTGTCCAATCTGAGGGCAGCTGACGCAGCCCAGGAGAGTATTCTTAGTTATGCAGACAGCAAGACTTGAGGCGTCAATCCAGACTGGTATCGACTAGCTCCTCAGTTCTGTGGCCAGTTCACGTGCATAGGATTGAACGATCTGAGGCCCAAAATCGAATGGCAGACCAGCTGCCTCGAAGAGTTCGGGTAATGTCTTGGATCCTCCCAAGGCCAAGGCTCGTTTGTAAGCTGCGATGCTTGCTTCGGGTTCTTTGCGGTATCGAGTCCAGATTCCCAAAGCACCGAGCTGCGCAATGCCGTACTCGATATAGTAAAACGGAGCAGTAAACAAATGACCCTGTCGTTGCCAGTATGAACGTTGGATTCTATCATAATTATCCCAGCTTTCAGCTCCTCCGAATCTCGTGCGGAGTTTCATCCAGAATCCTTCACGTTCTTCAGTAGTGTGGTCTGGATTGGTATAGATCCAATGCTGAAAGGCGTCTATCGTCGCAATCCACGCGAGTAGTCTAATAATTGATTCAAGGTGCTCATGCTTCGAGCGGGTTGCGTCTTCATGATCGTAGAATGTTCCTTCGATATGCTCTCCACCAAGAAGTTCCATGCTCATCGATGCGACTTCTGCAAATTCTACGGGAGCGCTTTCTCCACGATAGTGAAAGTGCGGTGCCAGATTTCGCGCAGCAAAAGTGTGGAACGCGTGCCCTGATTCGTGTAGAATCGTACGCATGTCGTCGTCGCGACCAACCAGGTTGAGGAAGATGAATGGCAACCGAACCTCGGGCAACTCTACACAGTACCCTCCAGGTGCCTTTCCACGCCTGCTTTCGGGATCGATTAAACCTAAATCCACCATAACGCGGAAATCCTCAACGAAGCTCGAATCTAACTGGCCATATGCACTGTTGCACCTCTGCATGAGTTCCATCATACTGTTGAACGGTTTCAAGGGAGGTTTCCCGGTTTGGTCGACGTTCAAGTCCCACGGTCGCAGGGGTTCAACTTGCAGACTTTTGCCTCGCTCTCGATCCAACAAGCGGATTAGCGGAACGATGTGTTGCTCAACAGCATCATGGAACTGAACACAATCCTGAGGAGTATACTCAAACCTTTCACGTCTTCGGAACGCATAATCCCGGTAGTTCTCGAAGCCTGAATTTTTCGCGATTTTCTGACGGAGCGCCAGCAGGTCGGAGTAGAGTTGGTCCATTGTTTCTCTATCTTTGAGTCGGCGGTTTTCAGCCAGAGACCAAGTTTCATGGCGAATCTCGCGATTCACGTTCTCCATGTACTGCGCCATCTGTTGCAGTGTTCTCTCTTTGCCGTCATAGAAGACAGTTCGAGCAGCTGCGATCTTCTCATATTTTTGCGCCAGCTTTGCCTCTTCCTTCTCCAACTCAACATTCTCGGGCCGAAACAGTGCAACATTGTTCTGTATCCGTCGGCTCAAGACGTAATAGCGATCAGGTAGCTGTTTGCTGGCCGGAGTCTCCAGGAATTTCCGGTCCAGATTGAAGATCAGTGGCTTTGCCTTTGGTTCGATTTCCTCGACAAAGTGCAAGTACGCTTTTTCTCGCTCGGGATCGTCGGTTTGGCATGTCATTCGGGCATAGCGGAGTGCAAATGTCTCGTAGAGTGCCGAGTAGAATTCGGATTCGTCTTCTAACCACTTCTCCAGTTCTCCCCTGGAATTTGTCGAGGCGCTCTCCAGATCCTTGAATATCGGTTCTAACTGGCTCCAATCGTCGAAATCTAGTTTGGGTGGTAGAAATCGTCGGGGGTATTCGCGAGGTAATTTGGAATAGTCAAAGGACAATTAGACCCAACCAGAATATACGCGTAATGACCTCGCCTTTACATATCTTTTCTATTTTGACAATATCATTATAGACAATGTGCTTCTTCACGCTTACCGAATTTCAGCATTCTGCACCCGAGCCAATCACTATGACGACCAAAATCGATTGGAGGTCTACGGAACGTTTTCCAGTCAAGATCGCTAGTATCTGGGTTCTAAGTCTGACAATGTGCGACAGACATTAAGTAGGGAGGCTTCAAGCTGTGAAATTGTCGTGCACTCTGATGACGGCGTTGCTTGATCCTTTCTCAGTCTCTCGTACTCGTAGACTCAGAGATCGCGCGTTTTTCGTTCTCATCAGAGGAATTGTGACCTTAATCGATTCTGGAGAGGGAACGCCTAAGGCGTTGTCGAGTCCTCGATTGCGTTGGATCTTGAACAAATTCGCCCATATGTACGGGTTCGAGGCGGATCGAGTTCTCGAAGAAGAGGCTGGGCGGAGGGTCGCTTGGAACTTGCTCAAGAGCGTGTCCGATTATGGCATCAGCACTCCCCAGCGGCTCAGAGCGCCGGTCAGCGTTGTCTGGAGCCTCTCGTACCAGTGTAACCTGCGATGCAAGCATTGCTACCAGAACGCAAGTCAGCGGTCGTCCGATGAGTTAACACTGGACGAGCAGCTCAACATTGTTGAGCAGATGGCTCGAGCGGGAGTTTCACTAGTCGTTCTCTCAGGCGGGGAGCCGTTGGCAAATCCCAGTTTGGAGAAGCTAATCGAGAGAATCAAGCAACACAAAATGGCCGTTTCAATCGACTCTAACGGCGTTCTACTCGACAAAGAGATGGTTCAGCATCTGAAACAGCTCGGCGTAGATTCGATTGAGATAAGCCTCGACTCCGTGAATGCTGAGTCGCATGATCGGTTCCGTGGTCTTGAGGGTGCCTTCGAAAAAACTCTGGATGCTGTCGAATTATGTTCTGATGCGGGGATATTCACAACCGTTGCTACGACCTCGACGAAACTCAACTATGCTGAGAGCGGTGAGTTGATCTCTCTTGCAAGGAGCCGAGGAGCACAGAGAGTCGTTTTCTTTGACCTGGTTCCCGCTGGGAGAGGACGGGACATTCAGGATCTCAAACTTTCACGTGTTGAGCAGCTCCAGCTAATGGCTCTGGTTAAGAAGGAATGTTCGAGAGAGGGTTGCGAGGTTTTCACAGAGCTTCCTCAATACGTGGTCTATTCTTCGGTCGGAGACGGCGAATCCATCTCGAATGAGGCTGAAAAAGCACTTTCGGTCGAAAGATTCACCCTCAGTTCGTTTTTCGACTGTGCGGGGCATGATAATATTTACCGAAAAGTCGCCGTATACCTAGGAGGCTGCCCCGCGGGTAGATTGTATTGCAACATTCAACCCAATGGAGACGTAACGCCCTGCATGTTCATGCCACGATACCCTGTTGCAGGCAACCTACGAAACCAATCCTTCGATGAGATATGGAACGGCACGACGTTCCAATCGCTAAGGGACCGATCATCTCTCAAAGGCAAATGTCGAGAATGCAGGTCCGTGATGGTCTGCGGAGGCTGCCGAGCGAAGGCGGCTGCCTACGAAAGCGACTATTTGGCTTCTGATCCAACCTGCCCGATTCAAGTCGCAGACGCGTAGGCCAGGCAGATAAGTCGTGCGAATATGATTGACTAACCTGATCCTAGCTTGTGAGAGCATTGAAGCGTCGCTCGGTCTAGCCTCTGGTGTATAGAAATACCTACTGTCTGTTCGATCGTCATCAAATGAGGCGATCGAGCTCTTTGATTACCGCCTCAATAGCCTTTGGCACTGCCGCCTCTACCTCAGGGGATAACCCGTTCCCGAGAGAATCGTCCTTCGGCTCAACACCAACGATCACGACCGGGCAAGTGAGAATTCCAGTACTCGAAGCAATGTCAAGAACGTCACTAAGCTCAAGACTGTGCAAGCTGGGCAACTCAGTGAGGTCGCCTTTACGAGGCGCAAATGCGAACTTGGAAACCGTTCCGGGCTCTTTCCCACCTCTTACGGCATCGATCACGATGACCTTTGAAGCGCCGTGGAGGTTCTCAATGACAGTGAGATCCATCTCAGGATATTCTTGGACAGAGACGTTTTCTCCCAGCTCTTTTTTCTTGAGATCCTGAGCCACTCTTATGCCGAGCCCGTCATCCCGCATGTACAAGTTGCCCAGACCAATGACGACTGCCTTTTCCTTCATGAGAACCCCACAATCTTATCCTGCGCTTAATGGCTTCTCATCTCTCGGGGCTCAGACTAATGGCTAGACATAGAGTCGTCATTTCAAACGTCGATTCGGTATCCATTTTGGACAATATAGAATTGAGCAACGTAAGTTTTTCTGGAATTGTGCCGAATCTCATGGTTCAAGACACTGCTTATACGAAGAATCAATGTAAATTGTAGAGCTGGAAGCTATGCATGAATTAACCATCGCACAGAACGTGATAGATTCAGTGCTGTCAGAAGTGGAGAAGAACGGTGCCACGAAGGTACTTGTGATAGAGATCTCGATTGGAGAGTTGATGCAGTTTGACAAAGACGCTTTCGTCTACTCGCTTTCCATTCTTCTGAATGGGCCAGTGCTAGGTTCTGCAAAATTAGAAGTGAAGATTGAAAACGCAGTATTCGTGTGTAGAAAATGCTCACGGTCTTGGGGCATGGATGAGACTAGGAAGCAGCTGCGACAAGTTGAGAATGGTTTGCTCATCAAGGAACCGGACGGCATGGAAGTCCCGCTTCACTTCCTACCTCAACTTTACTCTACGTTTGTTCACTGCCCAGATTGCGGCAGCTCCGATATTCTGCTCAAGGATAGCGAGAGCGTTCGGATCGCGAAACTCATTGTGGAGTGATGAAAATGGAGCATAGAACATCTTACGCGGTGGACGCGGCCAGAAAACGATTGGATCAGATAGGCGCAGTGATTCTCGTTGGGAGTGGGAAGGGAGGAGTTGGAAAGAGCATGATTTCGAGTGCGATCGCTCTGACTCTATCCAGTCAAGGGCGCAGGACCGGTTTGCTCGATATCGACCTACATGGCGCGAGCATTCCTGAGTATCTTGATCTCAAACCACCATTGCGAAGCGGTGAGAATGGGCTTGAACCGAAAAGGTTGGGAAAGCTAAGAGTTATGTCCATTGCTTTCTTCGCCGGTGACAATCCCGTCCCGGTCAGGGGAGTAGAGAAAGAGGATTTGATCGCTCATCTCATGGCCCTGACGAACTGGGGCGAGCTTGATTATCTGATCGTAGACCTTCCGCCAGGCATGGGGGATGAACTGCTATCCGCCTTCTCATTGTTTGCACACAAGTGCAGGCTTCTGCTTGTCACAACTCCATCCAAATATTCCTTCAACGTTGTTTCTCTAATGTGCAAACTTGCTGCAAGAGAGAGGGTTCCTCTTGCAGGTGTAGTGCTGAACATGAGTTACATGCTGATTGGACGACGAAGGACCTACCCCTTAGGCAGAGTTGATCGGAGCCTTCTGGAGAAGGCTATTGGCGCGAGGCTTGTAACCGAAGTACCGCTCGAACCGAGGATAAATCAAAGGCGTTTTCAGGAAGTCTTGAAAGGAAACTCTGAACTGACGAAGGCTATACGTGATCTAACAAAAACGTTGTTGAAAGCTTAGGCCCTCATCAAGGGCTAGCGTGAGCGTTTCTTGGGAGAAAACGGAGTGAGGGGAGAGTTGGCTGTTAATGACGCATTTCCCGGGTCGGTTCCACAGGCTCCTGCCTGTAACCGAATATTGCGGATCGCACGAGCTTGAAGAGAAACGCCGAATAAGTGTGCATGATAACGAGAATGACAAGAAGATAAGTTGCGATTCTGTGTACCGCGAGCATAAAGGCGAACCCTCCAACGCTTGTCAGCGCAATTCCTATTGGGTCTGCGATCATGTATATGATAGAGAACTGGATTGGGAAAGCGAGTGCTAAACCCGTTAGGATGAATACTAAACCCAGAGCTACAAAGGCCCACCAAACAACGATTACCGATGGGATCAACTTCTCTTTGTACTGCTTCTTCACTGTGTCATACGCGATCGGCTCCTTCATTGGAGGCCCTAGCCCGAACCAGGCCTTTGCTTCTGCAAGAATGTACTTGAACGAATAGGGTATCCTTCTGATAGCGACCCATCCATATGATCGGCTCACGAGCATTTCATAGACGAGTAGGATCGCGGAGGCTATGAACAGAAACGCAACAGAGACGTGGTACGAGTATGTGTTCGACGGGAATAGTGAAACTCCAAGTATTCCGCCCATTTGCATTCCTGTCAGAGTTAGGAAGACGCCTTCAACGAAGATGGCCCAGTGCAGGAGTCGGAAGAATAGGTTGTGCCTTAGCACCCTCACCGTATTCACGAGTATCACAGTCCGACTCTTACATAGCGGTCGTTGCCACGCGCGTCGACAGCGTGAACTGTGCACGCGAGACAGAGGTCAAATGATCTGACCACATACGAAGCAGGTCTCAGATCTGCAGTTGTTCCAGTCTGGCCAACTGGTGTGCCAACGAGTGCTCCTTCGAGGGGGCCGTTCGGTGAAACATTCCACGTTGTTGGAGCTATGACTTGGTAGTCATCCGTTTTCTGAGATTTTATTCTGATCCAGTGGAACAGGGAGCCTCTAGGTGCTTCCCATAGACCTATCCCTTCAGCGTTCTGCGGATTCTGATACGGTGTGTAGGCAGGTGCGCCGACTTGCATTGCACCCAGCCAGGTATCCATCAGTCCATTCTGCGGTAGTCCCAAGAGTTTCAGAACATCGACGAGTGAGATGTTGAGGGGCTTCCCGAGAACCTGCAGGTTGGGGGCTGTGTTGTTCGATCCAATGAGTGCGACGAGTTCGACTGCTCTCGCGGCCATTCTGTCGAATACTGAGCCTTTGGGGTTCAGTGGCAGTCCGGGGACGGCAGATATGATTCCATGAATCGCTTGCCCGAGCTTCGGATATATCCCAGCCACGTAGTCCCTAGCTAAGGGGCCCGATTCACATGCTACTCCTGCATATCTCGGTGACTTCGCCCAAGTATAAGCCCCTGTCTTGGACATGTTGGGTATCGGTGTCTGCTCACCAATAACGGGCGTGGGCGACGATTGGTCGTACCAAGACGCCGAAGTGTCTTCAGTTATCTTCGAGGGGTCGAAGGGGACTGGGGTTGTGCTCGGGGACAGGATCACTCCTCTTGGGAAGATTGAGGGCATCTTGTCGGTACCGCTGGATGTAGTGGGGTCCTGAAATGCACCCATAGAAACAAAGTTGCCAGGTCCAGGTCCCAACGCACTCAACTCGAGGGCCTTTGCCGTGAGATAATTCCAAATTACTGGAGCTGCAACATCGAGTATCTTCCGGAACTCACTTACTAATTCCTTCGACTTGACGATCACATCCGCCGTGGGCCTAACCGGGTTCCCCCCTGGAACCGCGCCCCTCTGATGGGGTGCTTTTCCTCCCCAGAGGGTAATGAGCTGGTGCATCATGGCCTGCGCGGGGATGATCACCCACTTGAGCAGGTCAGCATAATTGTTCACAACAACAGATTTGCTTAGCGCAGTGAGCAAGTCGTAGAGTTGGTAGTCTGGTCCGGCCAGCACGAGCAGGTGCGCTGCATGTGAATAAGCCCAGTCAGCACCCAGAACGATGTTCCTCGAGAGAACTGCGTTCTTCGGTAGACTTGTTTGTTCGTAGGCGTAATCGCTTGAGTACTTTGTCAAACCCGCTGCGTTCTCGACGGCTCTTACCGAGTTCAAATGATGGTCGCTGTGGCAGACTCCGCAAATAGCGGATAGGATGGGAGCGGCGTCCCGAGGGTCTCGGTTTAGGACGATCGTTTCAAATCCTCTGAACATCGTGCCGATGCATTTTGCCGAGGTAATTTTGTGCGTTGTATCGTCGACATCAACCTCAAGTTTCATGTGTCCCTCGATTCTCGTAACGGGGTCCATAATTACTTTCGTCATTGTGATTCACCTTTGGTCCTAGGCGTCTCAGTCTGATCGGTCTTCTTCTTGGAAGTCATTGCATGATGAACGGCGTGGACTCCCAGGACGACAGCGGTACCAATTCCCGCAGCCTCAGCGACCGTGTCAACGTTGAGTCCAAGGAAAGTCGGTGTTAGTTCGACTTGGTTGAAGAAGGGGCTTGTTGGAGAGTCTGGGAAGTTCGGGTGCATGCAACCCCAGCACATAGGGCCAGACTGAGTGCAGAAGCTAGTTCCACTATTCCATTTAGTCACCGCACACGAAGAATTTGTTATCGGACCTTTGCAGCCAAGCTTCCAGTAGCAACCCACCGGGTCGTCGAATGACTGCGCAAACTGGCCCATATCGTATGCTCCTCTGCGAGGGCAATTGTCATGTATTATGCTGCTGAAGAACGCCTTGGGCCGGCCTAATTCATCGAGTTCGGGAGTGAAGCCCTGGAGCACGGATGCCAAAGTAACCAGCGTCCAGTCCGGATGAGCTGGGCAACCTGCTATGTTGACGACAGGGTTTTTCGTTGTTACTCCTGCTGCCTTCAAGGCCTTAGTTACCGGAACTGCTTGAGTGAGATTGCCCTTACCTGCGGGTATGCCTCCGAAGGATGAGCATTGGCCAACTGCAACTACCCAGCCCGCCTTTGCAGCAAGCTTCTGAAGAAGTTGGTATCCACTCGCCGGCTTACCGTTGTATTCACCAATCCAACAATAGTCTCCCGGCGATCCACCAGGAGGTGTTCCAATTTGCGGAGTGCCCTCCACAACAAGAACGTCTACTGGAGCATTTCCAAAAGCTGCATTCATGAGAGGAACATGCGCCTTGTCCTCACTTGTGTACCCAGCCGAAACCCAACCAAAGTCGTAGTCAGGAGTCATCAGGGCTTGCCAAAAGTCAGCCGAAACTTGAAGGTCAGTAACAGCATCAATTAGGTTTGGATTGGATGCCTGTAGCATGGAAACCGTGCATCCAGTATCTCCTCCGAGAGGTAGCCAAATGAGGTGCACTTTTCCGTCGTTCGCCTTTGCTGATTGTGCAAAAACATTGGCAATGTCACCCGCGTACATGCTAACGACAGCAGAAACACCCATCACACCACATAATTTTAGAAAATCACGTCTTGTAGTCAATTAGGACACAAATGGATTCTCAGCTAATGAGAATATAGAGGTTCGCATTCGTTCTCGCGAATTTCTATATACATAGATTCGACTTGCAGAGATCCGCCCACATGATTTTCATGCGCGAAAATATTTTGAGAAAGCTGGGATTGATTCTGGCTTTTGGGTGGTCACAATTGCGTTTACGCTCAACTCTGTTTGACCGCAGTTGATTGTTGCGCCTCCAAAACCAGTTGCTTGTTTGTTCTGCAGGATTACGCTCGGATGTCGTACCAGTGTAATTGTACTGGGACTTGTGCGAGTAGTCGTGCTTCGTTGAATAGATCAATGATTCGTTGAACAGGCGCGTTGTCGCTATTTATGGTGTATACGCAGACAGGGCCGTAATTTTTCATGTGCACGAGGTTTGTTGCAGTCAACTTGCCCAAGTGCTTTCGTATAACCTTCCTATCTAATCCACTGAACTTCGCAATCTTGTAGATCGTCAAATCCTCACCACGATTTCGGGCGAGAACTAGCAAAATTCTCAATCGGGCTTCGCTGCCCAGCGTCTTCAAAAGTTGAGGTCTCACAGGCAATGTTACTCAAAAGGAATAAGCGACCCTGTGTGGAGATAAACAAGAGAGCTAAGTGAAAGTACGTTTCATAGATCATCCCATAAGAAACGAGGACTATCGCATCAGCGTAGTTCTCTATTGATAAATCAAAATCGTTAACTGTCTAAACCTCCAAATTTGCATGTTCAATGTCAAAGGGAAATGTTCCAAATTTGACCTGCGTCTTTTGCGATATAGTTCAGCGAGCTGCTCCATCTCACGTTATCTACGAGGATGAGGAATTCATCGCTATTCTCGACAAGTATCCTGTCTCGATAGGTCACACGCTTGTATTACCCAAGAAACATTTTGGCCGCGTCCAGGATCTTTCCCGGAAAGAATTCTGTGCCATGTACGCTCTGGTGCATGCACTAAATGCGTTGATTCAAGCTCGATTGGGTGCAAGCGCGTCCCACATTTCAATAAACGATGGTGCCGCAGCCAACCAACTCGTCCCACACGTACACGTGCATATTATCCCGCGCAACGAAAACGACAGCGCCGGGTTCACCTCTAGAAAGTTGCTCAAAACAGAGGAAATGGATCAAATCAGAGCCAAATTGAAAGTGGAGAAACTAGAGCTTACTTTCTGAGCTGGGACTGAACCATTCTGTTCAGTTCTACAGATACCTGCCGTGGCTCAATAATGGGCGCAGTGCACGTTCTCCCTACGCAGATGTATGCAGTCGGTGATTCTGAAATGGGGTAGCCGAGAGCGGTAATTGCGTTCTGGTCTTTTTGTGGGTCAAGGATTTGGATTATCCTACGGGGCTCATAGTTTCTATGCGCCTCGGAGAGCAGGCCCTTTGTTTGCGCTTTCTCACTGGACCCAATTATCCGAATGATCGTGGGCTCGTGTAGGAACGCATCCACTGCCAAAGCATAATCCGCTGCCATGAAACCGAATTGAGGGTATATCTCGACGAACCGCTTGAGAGTATCATCAGCCATTTTCCGATAGTTATCTTTCCCAGTTAGATGGTAGAGCCTCGTTAGGACCTGTGCGGCAACACTGTTTTCGTCGAGGGGCTTTGCGGGCTTGCTTAGAAATCCAGGAGCGTTAGGGTCTACGACCGTGTCAAAGAAGCCACCGTGCTCGAAATCAAACAATTTGCGAACGGCGGTGTCCATCAATTCCTGCGCCATTCTCAGAAACTCAATGTCTCCCGTTGTCTCATACACGACTAGCAGTGTGTTGGCTGTTTGCGCTTGGTCGCCAAGTTGATTTTGCAGGTGTGGTTGTCCATCATTGAAATGGAACATGCCATCGCCCTGCTTGTAGTTCAGTTTCAGAAGGCTGTCTATACTTCTGAGAGCGAAATCACGCGTTGACGTATCTACAAGGACAGATGACGCTTCAAGATACGCAGAAATCAGCATCGCGTTCCAGTTCGTGTACACATGTCGATCAATGAATGGTGGCGTGAGTTTCGCACGTTCTGCTTTACTGCGCGAATAGTATTCCTCATCGGCGTCTTGGCTTCCATAGAAGCAGCCATTCTGCTGGTCGCTGAGCCACGTCTTAAGATAGCCCGTGATCCCCTGCGCAATCTCAGCATAGAATGGTTTGTTCGTCGCTTGGTAGGCGTGAATGTATAACCGCAGCCATTTGGCGTTGTCTTCACTCATTTTCTCGAAATGTGGAATGCTCCAGTCTCGGGTCGTTGAATACCTGAAGAACCCGCCCATCTCGTTATCGTACAAACCGCTCTTGCCGACCATGTCAAGAGTCAACGTAACTATTCGAAGGAATTCTCGATTACCGCTGTAGTGATATTTCAGCAAAGCCAGTTCGAGCGCGTCCGTGCTCGGAAATTTGGGTTGCCCTCCGAAACCTCCGTAGATTGGGTCGAAGTTGTTGGCTATTTCCACTAAGACTTCATCGATGATAGTTTCAGATAGCGAACCGCTAGGGATACTTTCAGGTTGGGGCATGTCGAAGTTCTGTGTCGATTTGTCTTGCGATTTTTCCCAGGATGATCGAATGTCTCGTAGCGTCTGTCGCATTTGGTCTGGCGGGATGTAGGTGCCTCCACCAATGACTCGACCATTTGGGGTTAGGAAAGCGGTCGTTGGCCAGCCGCCCATATTGTAGCGACGATTAATGTCAGGTCGTTTATCTGTGTCAACCCGAATGGGAACAAAATGTGATTGAATATACTCTGCGATATCAGGGACAGAATATGTGTCCTTGTCGAGTTTGTGACACCAGTGACACCAGACAGCACTGATATCGAGCAGGATTGGTTTTTTCTCCTCTTTGGCGCGTTGGAACGCTTTGTCGGTCCAATCTAACCATTTTATTTGGTTAGTCTTGTCGGGTTCCATTTCAGCTTCCTTTCGAGTGGCTCCCGATCTTCGGCTTAAACGCGACCTAGGTGTGTTGGGCGTGGGCTTGGGTCTGCGAATGAGACAGTCGGGGCTTGGGGAACATCAACTAGCGATGCGCGTTGTGGTTGAGATTTATCAGATCTGGCCCGGCGAGAACAACCGCCAGAGCCAAGGCTGCTAGGAGGATTACTAGGGCAGCATAGAAGAGGCTTGAGAATCCAAATCGGTCGAGCAAATAGCCTCCGAGGAGAGGCCCGATTATTGTTCCGAGACTTATCACGAAACTATAGACGCCCATAGTCATTCCGCGCCCCTCCGACGGCGCTAGATCTCCAAGCCAAGCGAGCGCTGCTGGCGCGAACGCAAAACTGCCCAAACCAAACACAGCCAGAAAAGGTGCAATGAAAAGGAAACGAGCAGGCTCCCTGATTAAAACGATCGCTGATACGATGAGACCAAGTAGCGATAGCATTCCGAGCGTCATCAGTCGGTTGCGACCATATTTGTCAGACAGACGACCGAAAAGTGGCTGGGTGAATGCCAAGACAAGCACGGCGCCAGCTAACAGAAAGCTAGTCATGAGGAGGGAAGGTCCAAGGCGTGGACTGAATGTCAACGCCATTCCAATGAATATCGTAACCGCCAGCCATATCGGGAATATCGCTGCCGACCGTCTGTTGGTGAATAGAATACGCATAGTCTGTATAGGAGATGAAGTGGAGTGCACGACCTCCATACTTTTTTCTTTGAGGTATTTGTACGATAGGATTGCTCCTATCCCGGCTAGTATTGATCCAAAGTAGAAGGATGCAGACATAGAGAGCGTGCGATTCAATATCCCTGCCATGAGGATACCTATGACGTAACCTCCGAGATTTGCAAAGTCGTAGATTCCCATTTCACGTCCACGATTCGATACTGTGCTTATGTCTGTGACCATGGCAAGAGAGCTAACCACAATCATGGCGGCAGCAACACCCTCTATGGCATGAACGATGATGAGAAAACCAATGTTTCTGCTCAAGGTGAAGGCAAACAGGGTGACGGTGGAAATCGCCAAGCCAATGTAGATCCATCTTCTTCGTCCATATCGATCTGCTAGGATACCAAACAGTGGGCCACAGATGGTTTCAGCGATAGGATAGGCAGCTACTACTATCCCAACAGCTAAGTTCGAAAAGTCGCGTCGGGGAAGGTAGATTGGGAGCGTGAAAAGTGCAAGACCAAAACTGAAGCGCATTAGGAAAACTGCCCCATACAATGGGGAGGACAAAAAGGTCGAGCTGGGCAATGAAAATTGTCGAATGGAGTTCCTTGGCAACACTAAACCACCAGCTCGGTCACGAAAGAGAGCAAGCCTGACAGTTACATCATAAATGCTGCGTTTGATTTCTTCAGTAGGAATGAGACGTGCGTCCCTTCCGTCTAACAACACTAATCTGATTCGAAAGGAAGATTCAGTGATCATTCGCGTTCGTGTGGCACTCAAGAGCGTTTAATTATTTGTGAACAGAACCGCACTCCCATGCCTCTGAAGACCATACAGATAGCAATACTAGGCGGCAACGAGGCCGCTGTTCTTGTAGGTCTCAGAAACTTCCCCGCTCACAAGCTAACTCTTCTCTCGACAGATGATTCGTTGAATCAGGCGAAGGAATTATCCAAGAAACTGACTGAGACACTGAAGCTGACTGTGGACGTCAAACTGCTAAGAGACGCAACGGTGGCAACCATGTTGGAAGCAGTGGGGGAAGTACTTCGGGGAGAGTCAGGGAGTTTTCAAGATTTCCTAATCAATGTCGGCTCAGCGGGAAAACGTGAGACCTCCGCTGGAGTAGCCGCGGCTTTTGTCCACGGAATCAAGGCATTTGACGTAGTGGGTGAACAGCCTGTCATGCTACCGGTGATGAATTTCAGCTATACGCAGACAGTTACAGAACCTAAGATGAAGATCCTTCGTGCAATAGAACGGTCAAGCGGAGATGTTGAGAGCTTGGAAAAGCTAAGCGTGCTTTCAAACTATGGAAAACCACTGTTGAGCTATCACATAAGAGGTTCTGAAGAAGGACGGGGACTTGAAGCTCTTGGGCTGGTTGAGGTTGAGCGCGGGAAGCGTGGTAAGCTTAGAGTGAAGTTGACAGCTCTCGGGCGTACGCTCTTATCCGCTTCGGCCGCTAAGCAGTAGCCTTGCTTTCCTTAACCTGCAAGGAAGTCACTTCTTTCTTTTTCATAATCTTGCTTCTGCAAAATACCGCGTCGCCGTCCTTGATCTCAAATATCTTGCGAATCTCTTCAGGTATTGTGATCCTTCCGCCTGCTGTTACTTCAGCGAAGAACGGTATGTCTCCGTCAGTTGCTTCTGTCGGCATCATAGCACCTGCTATTCGAGCCCATGCACTTCACTAAAAAGAGTTTTTGATCTACAATTTCTGTAGATTTCGTGCTACACATTGCTGCTCGGACACAAATCACTTACTGGACAAATCGCGCAACGAGCTCTCGGTGCCTTGCAGATCGCGCGGCCGAAGGCGATCAAAGAGAGATGCAATTGAAGCCTATCGCGAGAAGGGATTAGAGCCTCCAAATTTCCTCGTATCCTTTCATAATCCGCGTTCTGTGGAGCGATTCCAAGTCGCTTCGAGACACGTTCAATGTGCGTATCAACAGGTATAACGGCATGTTTCGCTACGAAGGCGAGCAAGATATCGGCAGTCTTCGGTCCCACGCCAGGCAGATCCATAAGTTTCTCTTTCGCCCGACCATATGGAAGACTCAGAATCTGTGATAGTCGTCCAGCATATTGCTGGTCTATGATACTAGCGACTTTGATGATTCTTGGTGCCTTTGATCTGTACAATCCCGCTGAGCGAATGCAACGGGTGACGTCACTGATTCGTGCTTTCGAAAGCACTCGGGGAGTGATCGTGTATCGTTTCCTGAGTTTGCGCATAGCCGCGTCGCTATTTCGATCGTTTGTGTTCTGAGAGAGGATTGTGTGAACTAGAGTCTCAAAGGGGGAACCTGGTTTCCATGCTTCGACAGGAAACTTCTTCCAGATGATTGTAAGCATCTTGGATTGTGCTGTTCGGTTCGGGCTTGTCAAGATATGATATCCCGACCATACGTCATGCGATCGTGATGACTTTTCTAAGTTACTTTGGACGCGCACTTTAAAGGAAGCTATCTTTCTAACACAATCGAGACGCCAAGCAAGCATGAAAGCCATCCTACTCGCAGTCTTGGCCTTCATAATAATGGCGGGATTGCAGCCGGCTCAAGCAGCGACTCAAGGAACCGTGCTAGTTGTCCGGATAAGCTCCGACATTGCCAGTCCGACTGCTGAGTTGGTCGCGCGGTCCATCGAAGAGGCAAGAGTAGATGGCGCGAGGTTGATTGTCTACGAATTGAACACGCCAGGCGGAGATCTTCAGTCGGTCACGAACATAATGAACGATTTCAATAATTCAACGGTGCCCGTGGTCGTCTGGGTTACTCCATCAGGTGCAGCAGCATGGAGTGGTGGCACATACATTCTAATGGCTTCTCATATAGCGGCAATGGCTTCCGGGACCACCATTGGTTCAGCCCAACCTGATACATCAACAGGCCAAGTTCTGAATGACTCCAAGTTCATCAATGCACTATCAGCCCTAATGCGGGACAATGCGCGGCTGCATAGCAGAAATGAGACTGCCGCACAGGAATTCGTTACTCAGAACATCAACTTGGGACCAGAAGAAGCTCTCAGGCTCAAGGTGATTGATTTCGCTGCCGATACTCTTCAGAGCCTTCTATCACAATTGGAACCTTACACTCTGGTTCAATCAACAACTCCGCTGGGGACGTCAGTTTGGAAACTGATCCCAAGTAGTTCACTGACCAATGTCGCATATTCGAAAAGCTTCGATTTCTCAGGAATATCGCAAGCGGTTCAGTATACCTATGATCCTGGAATCAGCATTCAGTTATTGCAGATCGTAACGAATCCTGTAATCGCGTCTGTCCTCTTGCTCGTTGGCATTTACGCGTTAATTATAGGGTTCAAGACTCCTGGCTATGGGCTTGAAATAACCGGAGCCTTGATGCTTTTCCTCGCGCTACTGGGTTTTGGGATAATTGGAATCAACCTGGCAGCAGCGTTGATGTTTATTCTCGGGATCGTTCTGACTTTGATCGAGATCAAGACGCATATCGGAGTTTTCGCATTGGGTGGCATCGGAATGATCGTCGTGGGAAGCTTCCTTGCTTTTCCGCTGCCCGGTTGGGAACTGCTTTCCATCAGAGCTGTTGAGTCGGCGAGGCAGACCCTGATATTGGTTGCACTTGTGATGTCTGGGATCTTTGGTGCCGTAGTCTATAAAGTGGGTCAGGCGCGGCACATGAAAGTGAAGACTGGCCCCGAACGACTGTTGGGCAAGACTGGTAGCGCAGTTTCTGAACTAGCCCCGCGAGGCGAGGTGAAGATTGAGGGGCAGATCTGGAGAGCCGAAACCTTGGAAGGTGTTGTAAAGCAAGGGGACTCTGTAGAAGTTGTAAGTAGAGAGGGACTAATCTTAAGAGTCAAGCCCAAGCAACTTCGACCTGAGGGCAAGTAGATGGCACTTTCTGACTTTATTATTGCTGGATTCATCCTGCTACTCTTCATACTTATTCTGTTGGCATCAGGCATTCGAGTCATCAAGGAGTGGGAGCGTGCACCTGTACTCCGCCTAGGGCGCTTTATGGGCATGAAAGGTCCTGGAATTTTCTACATTATTCCATTCGTTGACCGCATTCCAAATGTCATCTCATTACGTATCCAAACGATTCCATTCAGAACCGAACAAACACTAACGAAAGACAACGTACCCGTCAACGTTGATGCGATAATGTTCTTCCAAGCTGTCGATGTGGAGAAGGTCGTCCTGAATGTCGAGAGATACCTCGACGCAACAACCTGGGCGGCACAGACAACTCTCAGAGAAGTCATGGGTAAAGTGAGCTTCGACGAATTACTGGCGGAGCGTGAGAAGGTTGGAGTCGAAGCACGGAACATAATCGACGAGAAGACCGAGCAGTGGGGAATCAAGGTCAGCTCGGTAGAGGTTAAGGACATAGCTATCCCACAGGCTTTGCAGGAGGCAATGTCACGACAGGCTTCAGCAGAACGCGAGCGTAGGGCGCGAGTCACGCTGGCGATGGCCGAGTTCGAGGCGGCACAGAAAATGGTTGACGCGGCAAATCTCTACGAGAAGAATATTCGCGCCTTGGAACTGCGGTGGATGAACATACTCTACGAGCTTGGACTTCAAAGCAAAGGCACACTGATGCTCGTCCCAACAAACACTCCAATCGCCGGTGTCTCGATGGGATTTCCACCGTTGGGAATAGCAAGTATACAGGATTTGGCGAAGGAAAAGAAAGATCAGGAAACCGGTAAGTAGTATGGGTCGAGGTGACTCGTGAGGGCCACCTCAGCAGTTCCCAATTGTATTCGCGGTCTCGTTACTCCTTTTGAATATCTCGACTAGACGCCACCGACAATCCAATCTGGCATAGTATTCGCGTCTGAATCAGGAGTATTTCTCAGCAAACTTGTACCGTCAACATTCATAGAGCTAAAGAGGCTTACTTCAATCAGTTCCGCTGATTTCCCTTTCTGCTATTGAAAGAGTTTTTCCTGTTGCTTTTTTCCTGAACATAATGATCTGAGCCATGGTGCTGACAGCGACTTCTGTTGGGGTTTCGGCGCCGATATCTAGTCCAATGGGAGTCGTGACGCGACGGATCAGCTCATCAGGCACCTTGTCGCGCTGCAATTTTGCAATAATTGTTTTTGCTTTTGATCGGCTGGCTATCATGCCAATGTACGCTGCCTTTGAATTGATTACTTTTCTGACAGCGAGTTCATCGTATTCGCCTGTGTAAGTTAGAATGACAATGTAGGAGTTCTCATCGATTCGTAATTCACTCAGAGCCTTTTCCCAGTTGTTTACTATCAATTGGTCGGCTTCTGGAAATCTCTCCCGTGTCGCGTACTCAGGTCTGTCATCTATGACCACGATCCTGAAGCCAAGCATCTTTCCAAGTCTCGCCATCGGCTGGGCGACATGGCCTGCTCCGATGAGGATTAGTGTCTCGGCTGATTGGAACACGTTGATGAAACAGGTCATGACGCCTGCGCAAACTGGGAGAGGCATTCTGACGGTGCGTGGTTTTCCTTCCTTTATCGCGTGAACAGCCTGTTCAATGAGCTGAAGTTCGGCGACGGCTCCACCCACGGTCCCGATTACCCTTCCATTCCGCGTTACAATCATCGACGCGCCCAGATGGCGTGCACTAGACCCTTCAGAACCAATGATCGTAACCCAAGCGAATGGCTCAGACGCTTGGATCAGTTTGTGAGCTTCCTCAACAATGTCCGAAGACGATTTGATCGGGACATGTGTCAAATCCATATTCTACCCTAGCTCCCCCGTTTCCTGTCAACCATTCTCTTGAAACCGATTAGGACTCGATCAGGTGTTGCTGGAATCTCGTTGAGTCTGACGCCGATCGCGTTGTCAATCGCGTTTACGATTGCGGGAGCAGGTAGAACAATAGGTGGTTCTCCGATTGCCTTCGCTCCATATGGCCCAAGATGACCAGGATACTCGACCACGATCGTCTTCATCTCTGGCATATCAAGGGATGTGGGAATATAGTAGTCAGCGAGATTTGGATTGATTACCCTACCGTTTTTGTGAATGAGTTCTTCCATTATAGCGTAACCCAACCCCTGTACCGTACCACCTTCTATTTGGCCCTCCAACGACAGGGGGTTGATTGTCTTCCCGACATCGTAAGCTGTGACCATTCTCAAAACCTCCACACGACCCGTTTCAGTATCGACTTCGACTTCAGCCGTCACAGCCCCATACGTGTACTGCAGATAGGTCGTTCCTTGGCTTGTTTCGTGGTCGTATTCGCATCGAGGTGCAGTGAAAGTCTCAGCCAGCTTGAACTGCACTCCCTGAGCGTACCCTCGCTCAACAACATCATGGTAGGATACGAACCGTTCCGGATTTGTCCTGACATAGAAAGTCGCGTTCACTGCTCCAATTTGATTTGCGGAGGAACCAAGCATTGTCGCCGCGTCTTCCTCGAGGTTGTGTTGGAGGTTTCCAGCCACCATTTGCGTAGCGCGTACGCCGATGGTTATCGTTCGAGAAGCGACAGTGGGTCCTGTATCGTCGCAGTTGTCTGTGTCAGCTGGGTCGAGCTTGAAATACTCGATGGGAAGGCGCATTGTTTCAGCAGCTATCTGAATCAGGCCTGAGGGAGCACCAGTTCCATACTCGGTGAGTCCAGTTCTCAATCTGACGGTGCCGTTTCTCTCGATCTGCATATGCACGGTAGCATAGTCCTTTCCTTCGGGGCCTAGACTATTGCCGTGATACATGATGGCGATGCCCAAGCCGCGCCTCTTGGTTCCCTTCATCTTCGAAAACTGCTCACGTTTACGATACCAGTCTGACTCTCCGACTGCTTTCTTCACGCATTCTTCAAGTCCGCAGGCCTCATCGACAACTTGACTCGTTGCAGTCAAAGTCCCAGGTCTAAGGATATTCAATAATCGCAGATCCAGCGGATCCATGCCGATTTTCTCTGCAATCACATCCATGTGGGACTCCGCCGCAAAATGAGCCTGGGGCCCTCCGAAACCTCGAAACGACCCAGCCATCGTATTATTCGTGTAGACGCAGTAAGCATCAGTTTTGACATTGGGGATAACGTAAGGACCGGTTGCATGGAAGCATGCACGAATGACAACTAGCGGTCCAAGAGATGCATAAGCACCTGTATCCGCGAGTAGCGTGGCTTCCCAAGCCATTAGTTTCCCACTCTTCTTCACTCCGACTTTCAATGTGGTTACGAAAGGATGCCGCTTTGTATGCCCAATCATTGATTCTTCTCGCGTGTAAGCCAGAGCTGCTGGTCTTCGCGTTTTGACCGCGACCAAAGCCGCCATGCCCAACACATCTACAGGAATCTCATCCGACTTTGGTCCAAAGGCTCCGCCAGTAGCGGCCTGAATAACTCGCACTTGCTCGGGGCGCAACGCTAGAATCTTGGCGATTCCAGTTTGCACATGGAAGGGGCTCTGAATCGAACCGACACAGGTCACCGAGCCGTCAGGTTCTGGGATTACGAAACCGGCTTCAGGTTCTAATGGTACGGGCTCTTGAAACTGTGACTTGTAAGTGTCTTCAACGATTACGTCTGCCTGTTTGAAGCCTTCCTCGATGTTGCCCTTTCGCAATTTCATGTGCTTTGCAATGTTGCCACCCGGGTGAATCTTGAGCGCGTCAGGTTTCAAAGCATCAAGTATTGAAAAAATCCCAGGCAGAGGCTCATAGTCCACCTCGGCTAAGTCGACTGCTTCTTCTGCGACTGAAGGGTCATATGAGGCAACGGCCGCTATCGGCTCGCCCACGAAACGCACTCTGTCGCTCGCAAACAATGTTTTGTCTGGCAGAAGAGCTGTGGATTCATTTACACCGGGAATATCTTTCGCCGTTACAACTGCGACAACGCCCGGAACCTTGCGTGTCCTTGAAAGGTCGATCTTTCTTAGCAACGCATGTGCATGTGTGGATCTGACAACTTTCAGGTACAAAGTATTTTCAGGTACTATGTCCATCGTGTAAATTGGCTTTCCCAGGACTTTGTCGAGAGAATCCGCTCGCTCAATGCTCTTGCCGACGAAGAGTAGTTTTTCGCTCTTCGCGAGATTTTCTATTGCAGCCTGCTCGTCTATCATTGACTATCACTTGCGCATTTCTGATGCAGCTGTTCTAACAGCGTCAACAATTTTCTGGTAGCCGGTGCATCGGCAGAGTATCCCGCTGATTGCACTCTTGATCTCTTCGTCAGTGGGGGAGGGGTTTTGATCGAGAAGGTTCTTCGAGGCCAGAATCATGGCAGGTATGCAGAAACCACATTGGCATGCGTTCCATTTCACGAAGGCGCTTTGAAGTGGGTGTGGTTTTTCGGCTGTTCCTAGTGCTTCGATCGTTGTAATTTTCTTGTTTCGCGCTTGAATGGCAAGAACTAGACACGAGTTAACGAGTTTTCCGTTCATCAGGACAGCGCATATGCCGCAGTCGCCAGTGCTGCAGCCCTCTTTCGCTCCCTTCAACCCCAACCTATCACGTAGAACATCCAATAGTCGTTCGTGAGAATCAACGATCAGAGCATGGTCCTTGTCGTTGACGTTGAATTTCAGGAGATGCTTAGACAAGTTCCCGTCCCACCAGATTTGCATAACATCGAGCGACGGCGCGTTTGAACAGAACCCCAGCCACCTCTGAGCGATATTCTTCTGAGGCTCTGAAATCTGAGCTTAGCCGCAGTTCTCCCCTTAACGCGGATGCCATTTCTTCCAAGAGTTGCATGTTCAGGAGTTTGCCGTGCATTGCTTCTTCGCTCCGTCTAGCTCGTTCTGGTATTTTGCCGGTCACGCGATTGAAGGCAATACGAACGTCGTCAACAAGCCCCCTCTTCTTGTCGAGTTTCAAGTAGACTGCTGTTGATACGAAGGCGATTATGAGTGAATTTCTCATCCCGACCTTCTCAAACGCGCAAGCGGAGGTCTCATCGAGCTCTTGAAACATTGTTTCAACCAAGATTTCGTTAGCTTTGAGGTCAACCATCCTCTTGCCTTTCAAGAATTCGTCAAGTCTAAGAAGGCGTTCTCCGAATTTGCTTTTCAGTCGAACCGTGGCATCGAGGACGAGCAATACTGGCAGGAGATCCTCGGACGAGGAGGCGGCACAGATGTTCCCGCCGACTGTAGCTACATTCTTGATTGATGGTCCCCCAAACTTGGCTGCAACCTCGCAGAAGACTGAATGGCGTGAATCGATAACCGGTGACGAAGTTAGATCAGCGATTGTAGTCAGTGCACCAATCTTTATCGTCTTTCCTTCTTTTCTAACATAACTGAACTCCAATAGGCCCGAAAGATCGACAATCACTTTTGCTGTGACCTCTCGCCTCTGGATACGATTGATCAGGTCGCTGCCGTTCGCGATCAGATCAACGCCGGTCTGATTCGTGTTCAGATATTCAAGCAGGTCCGAAAGGTCACTTGGAACGTACATGTCAAACCTGCGCAACCCTCTCACCCACCCGCAGCTGGAGGCACAAGCAGTACCAAGTCTCCATCATTTAGCTTCCGAGAAAGATCTGGCGGATCCACCACTGTCTGGTTCACATAGAACAACGTGTATCTTCGGAGTGCTCCATGTGAATCGAACAGCACGTCCTCCACTCCCTTTTGCAAACTGATCAGTGATTGTACTACATCATTTAGTGTAGTGGCTTCGAGTTCGAGCTCGCTCTTGCCTAATTCTTTTCTGAGTTCATGGAATAATCTGACTTTGATCTTGGCTCCCATAGATACCGCCGTTGTTTTTCTCTCTCAACGCTCTGTAGACTCGTTCGGGCGTTGCAGGTAGCGTGAAAATTCGCACTCCTACGGCATCATAGATAGCGTTCGCTACAGCGGAACCGACTGGTATTATCCCGATTTCTCCAAGTCCCTTCGCGCCGAATGGTCCAATCTTCTCGTAGGTTTCGACCGGTTCAACTTGAATGTCAGGTGCGTCACTAATCGTTGGAATTATGTAAGTTGTGAAATTGTTGGTCCTGATCGTTCCGTTTTCGATTTGTGTCTCCTCGGTCAACGCGAAACCAAGACCTTGAACGATCGCGCCCTCACATTGGCCGGTGTATGATTGTGGGTTGATTACCTGGCCCGAATCGGGTGATAGGAAAAACTTGACCACCTTGGTGGCACCCGTTAGGATGTTGACCTCGACTTGGGCAACGGCGCTGGCGTACATGTAGGACAAGTGTGGGATCTCGAGACTGCCCTCAAGCGCTTTGTCCACTCGTGGTATGTTGATTCCTGCGATTACCCGTGTTTCAGCGCCAGTCTTTTGCAGGTATTGAGCAATCTCAGCGTAGCTTAGAGATCTCTTTGAATCATTTTGCGAAGCAACACGGGAATCCTTGAGAACGAGATTCTGTTTGTCTTCTCCGATTATCTCAGCGGCTGTGTCTAGGATCAGATCAATCATCTTTGGTGCGGCGGCCAAGATTGCGTTGCCACCTCTCACTAGGCCCATCGACGCGGACGATGTTCCCGTGTCAGGGGCTAGTTGAGAATCGGCGGATGCGATGTAAACCTCCGCCACATCACAATGGAGAGCCTCAGCTGCGATCTGCGAGTAGGCCGTGATCGCGCCCTGCCCGATTTCTGGACAGCTTGCTCCGACGACAAACTTGCCTGCAGGAGTAATTTGTATTGATACGGCTGCGAAATCTGGAAGTGCTCCAAATCCAAATCCTTTGACCGCTGTAGAAATCCCCACCCCTCGTTTAATCCACGGCAGTGACTGTGCTGATTTGTATTCTTCGCTATTCTTCCAGATGTCTGAGTTCTCGGCCTTGAGAAGCGTTTCATAGATTCCCACGCTTCCACCCATCTTGTATCCGAATGGCCCCGTATCTCCTTCACGCAAGGCGTTTCTCTTCCGTATCTCTATCCTTCCGATCCCGAGTTTTTCGGCGATAAGGTCCAGGTTCGTTTCGATGGCGAAATTGACTTGGGGGGCCCCGAAACCTCTGAAGGCTCCTGAGATTCCGTTGTTCGTGTAGACGAGGTATGCGTCTATGTCAATGTTCGGAACCCTGTAGGGGCCGCATGAGTTCTCGATAGCCACGTCAAGGACTGTCGGTCCGAGAGAGACGTATGCGCCGGTATCGGCAACGATGTGCACTTGGTTCGCGATGAGTTCTCCGTCTCCGTTCGTGGCGGTCTTCATTGTTACTATCATTGGATGGCGTTTGATGCCTGAGATGCCAGATTCTTCTCGAGTCCAGACCATTTTCACAGGTCGTTTGGTCTTCAGCGCGAGGAGGGCCAGGTGGATTTGCACGGTGTTTTCTTCTTTGCCTCCGAACGCTCCTCCGACAGGTGTCGATATCACTCTCACGCGTTCAGGTGGAATATCCAAGGCCCGAGAGACTTGCATCTGGTCTCTGTACGGTGATTGGCCTCCAACATAGAGCACAATGTTGCCCTTCTCGTCGAGCATGCCGATGCCCGCCTCGGTTTCGAGAAACATGTGCATCTGTCTTCCAGTGCGGAAAGTATTCTCAACAACGACCGCCGCGTTTCTGAATGCCTCTTCAACATTGCCAACTCGAACCGTTGCATGCCTTTGGATGTTGCCTTTCTCATGGACCTTTGGACTTTCAGGTTTCATGGCTTCCAGAGGATTAGAAACAACTGGCAGAAGCTCGTATTCGACTTCAACGAGTTCAGCTGCGGCTTCCGCAATCTCCTTGCTCTCAGCCGCAACTACTGCGATAGAATCGCCGAGGTATCTGACCTTGTCCGAACATAGAACAGGTTGGTCTGGCATTACGATCCCGAACGCGTTTAGGCCAGGAACGTCATTGTGCGTAAGAACTGTTACAACTCCTGGAACCGACTCAGCTTTGGTTGTGTCAATTTTCTTGATCAGCGCGTGTGGATGTTTGCTCCGGACGGCTTTGGCCCAGAGCATGTCCGGAAAGGTCATGTCGGAAAAGAATTTGGTTTCCCCTGTAACCTTGCCCGTTCCATCCTTCCTTGGAATAGATCTGCCAACCCAAGTGAGTTCTTTGTTCATCATTGGAGTTTCTTTCATAACGCTCAACCTCCTGCAATCGGTGGGACGAGGAGAATCTCATCTCCGTCCTCGAGTTTGGATGATCTGGTGAGTCTAATTCCCTCACGTACAATGTAGAGGTAGTTCTTGTCTTTGACTGCGACCGAGTTCAGCAGATCCTCCGCAGTCGCATCCTTTCCTAATTGCAGTGTGATTTCTTTGACTTCGAGAGCCAATGAAGGAGCGCCGAAGATCTTGACCTTAACCCGCGTTTCCTCACTCATCGCTCTTCTCCGTCCCTAGAGCAGCTTTATGGAGTGCTTGGAAAACGAGAGAGATCAGTGTAGCCTTCCTGTACTCGGCTGAGCCTCTGATGTCGTCTATTGGAGCAGCGTCATGCACTGCGAGAAACGAGGCCTTCTCAATTGCCTCCGTCGTCAGTGGCTTGTTGATAAGTTCCTGCTCCAGTATGCGAGCGCGTTTTATTGTCGGCGCTACGGCTCCCAATGCCACACTGATTTTTCTGTATGAATTCTCTGGGCTTCTATCTCTCAAGACTACTGCTACGTCTACGATTGAAATGGCGTTTGCCTCGCGTAGGCCCAGTTTCATGTAGGCTCCGCGATCATTCGGACCTAGGGATTCAAAGTGGACTTTCTCGATCAATTCGTCCTGTTGCAGAACGGTCTTCCGGTAGCCGACGAAGAACTCCTCAATCGGGATCTCTCTCCTCCCGGACTTGTTCCGTGTGACTACGATGGCGTCCAGAGCGTATAGGGGAGGAAGGCTGTCGCCGGCGGGTGACGCATTTCCCAGGTTCCCTCCAATTGTTGCAGTGTTCTGAAGTTGAATTGCCCCTATCTGCTTGGCTGCTTCTACAAGTACCCATCCATGCTTCCGAGTGATTTCGTTATGAACGATGTCGCTGTATGTGGATAGCGAGCCGATGTGAACCTGACCCGATGTGAGTCTGATGAATCTAAGCTCTTTCAGCGAGAGAATGTTCAGAAGTTTGTTCGGTTTTATGACTCCATCTCGAAGCTGAACTATCACGTCTGAAGCTCCAGCAACAATTTTGAGATCAGTCTTGTTCTCTTGAAGCATATGGAGTGCTTCATCGAGAGTTCTCGGAGTTAGAACATCGATTTCTGATCGCGCCACCATGTCTAGTCGCTCCATTTCCTTGAGGCTTCTTGGACGGCAGCGATGACCTTGGTGTAGCCGGTGCATCTACACAGGTTTCCGGAGAGTGCGGTCCGTATGTCTTTCACGGTTGGTTTTGGGTTTCGCATCAGGAGTGCTGTTGCCGACACTACTAAACCTGGAATGCAATGCCCGCATTGAACTGCGCCTTTTTCAAGGAATGCTTGTTGAACGGGGTTTAGTTTTCCATCTTTTGCGAGCCCCTCTGAGGTGATCACATCTGCTCCCTGAACTTGCTGTATCAGGACTAGGCATGAGCAGACGGGTTGTCCGTTCATGATTACGGTGCAGGCTCCGCATTCGCCTTTGGCGCAATCTTCCTTCGGACCGGTAACTTGCAGTTGCTCTCGCAGAACCTCAAGCAGGGTATAGGCGGGGGGGCATCTTACGGTCACGGGTTTGCCGTTAAGCTGGAAGTTTATGACGCGTTCAATGCGCACAGATCTTTCCTCCCGCCTGCCTCAAGATCGAGAAGTTGCAGTTTGGAAGGAATCTTGGCGGCTCCTTCTTAACCGTTAACGAGTAGCGCCAGTTGTTGGACACTGTCGTGCGTCAAAACTCAAATCATTTTGCAGCCATTATTGCAGGAAAATCTCAGAATACTGGCATTAGTAGGGGTCGTCTGCGCCCGCATGGCTACTGTGGTCAAACAGAATGATGGCTTGTTGGATTTTCTCATTGTTTCCATTTTCCTACGCGGGCTAGCACATCTTCATGCATTCTCGCGATCTCCTCGCGTTGAACTTTCAGCAAGTCTATGAACTTCAGTTCGGTCCATGCGTCATGCAGCGGTAGTTCACCGTGTTCACCCAAGAATATGAATTCAATATCCCAATGTTTCTTGTCTCCGTAGACCTCCGAGACGATCAGTGGCCCCTCCAGTTTCTGGTTCTCCAATCCCAGCTGCTCTTCGAGAATTCTTTGCACCGCCTCTTGTGGAGATTCACCGAAAATTAGACCGGAAGACGGAAGCATCCATCCGTTGCTATGTCTTTCAACTCTTTCAGCGTCAAGACCGCCAATATGGTCCCACGCAGCTTTCTTGTTCAGGTGTCCCATCAGGATTTGATTCGGATTGCCTTTCTTTGAGATGATAACGAAGGCTGAGATGCAGAATCCACCTTCTGGAATTTCATTTATCCGGGGTGCTGCGACATCTCTTTTGAAGTGGGCGAATCTTCTATCCGTAGCCATGGTTTAGTTTCGTGAGCGTTGGCAATCTAAGTTCTACGTTGAACCATACAATCTGCGCGTTAACCGTACGGACGCGTGGATTCAAGCTAAGCTCGAAACAGGCCGTTCCTGGGTGTGGTCCGTTGATGTCGTGTGGAATGGTCTAGTCACAGGGCTAAGCGGCGACAGGTAACCACTACATTGTTTACA
>Ga0182021_10000734_pt1 | contig 36296 bp, 33 predicted proteins | sample 612E3MmetaG_FD_120493 | JGI IMG/M metagenome (GOLD analysis project Ga0182021, IMG submission 120493) | Permafrost microbial communities from Stordalen Mire, Sweden - 612E3M metaG (Illumina Assembly) | ecosystem: Environmental > Terrestrial > Soil > Wetlands > Permafrost | place: Sweden...
CGCGCAGGTGACAAGAAGCGCATGCCCTCGTCGAATCGCTCCGCCCATCAGATGACTCCTCCTTCTCGAGTTGTGTGGCTGAACATCTGACACTGCTGTGACTTTCGACGGTGAACTTTCTGAGGCTCATGGGGAGGAGGCCTCATCGATGAGGTGGCCTTGAAGACCTCACCTCGTGGTCATCGATCAGGGTCCAGCCTGCGGATGCGCCGGGGTCCCTTTCTATGGGCTCACGGCAGTTCCTTCGGGCAAGCCATCCGTTCCTTGCCACTGCGAGAAGCCCTCTCGCCACGAGATCGCCGCGCGAAAGGAAGGCCGGAGTGTGAGCGCTTGCGGCCAAGGAGCCGGCCGGCCGCAAAACCAGCTCGGGCTCAGGACGTCCCGGTCACCGCGTCGACCGCGGCCACCGCCACGGCCTCGACCTGAGCGATGCCGACCGCCTCGGAGGGCTGATGGTCGGACAGCACAGCCACGAGCACCTGCTGATGGGCATGCTCGATGACACCGATGCTATTGATCACCCACAGCTGCGGGTCCGGCAGCCAGCCGTTCTTGACGGCAAAGGACGTGCCGCGCGCGGCGGCGGCGCTGACGCCCCAGGCCTGATCGGTTGTCACGTCCTCCATCAGGTCAAGCTCGAAGGATCGCGAGGTGGCATCAAGCAGGGAGCGCGGTGAGGTCAGGTCTTCGAGCAGCCTGAGCTGGTCTGAGACCGCCGTTGTGGTGAGACCCCAGTAGTAGTCCACCCCGGGTGTCGTGTGAGTGAGACCCAGCGTGGCGTTTGCCGCGGCCATGCCGTAGGCTGCGCCGTCATCACCCCACAGGTCGCTGGCGGCGTTGTTGTTGCTGTCCTCGATCATCTGCTCGGCGAGCTCGTCTTCGCTGGTGCTGAGATCGGTCCCGGCCTGCTCGTGACGCAGCAGCAGCACCGCCAGCACGTCGGCCTTGACGATGCTGGCGGTGTGGAACAGCTCAGCGGCGTTGTAAAGGGCCCGCGCACCCGTGGTGCGGTCGATCACGCCGACGGCAAGGTCGCCGCTGTGATGTGCGAGGATGGGGGCGAGAGCGACAGCGAGCGCCCGTTGGGGGTCGCTGACCGCCGGCCTGAGGGTGGCACGAGGTGACGACGCCGTGACGGTCGGGTGTGCCCGAGCGGTCGCAGTCGGGACACTCTTGCGATGGCGTGATCTGGCCGCACGCTCGTGGGCCCGCGCGGCCGAGACGCCGGCCACCGCCACGACCGCGATCACCAGCACAAGCGCCGAAACCGCCGCCAGTCTTCTGAGGCGGAGGCGGCGCCGCTTGCGTGCCGCGGTCCTGCCGTGCTCTGGCCGGCGTCGGCGGCCCTCGTATCTGGACATGTTCGGGGGGCTCACGCCCGCGACTCGGGCAAGGATCTCACGTCCATCTCCGGCGCTTGCCGCAACCTGGGGTTGAAGCATGTAACACGCAGGATAAGGCCACATGCTCGACCGTGCCAGCCCGCGGCCCGGCGACGAGGAGACGGCGCGCTAGAATCACATTACACAAGGAAAGGTCTGGAGGTCTTGCAGGGTGCGAAGGCGCAGATGGGCAATTGCGGCGGTCGCCGCCGCCGCCGTGTGTGCTGCACTCTGCGCTGTGGCCCTGCTTGCCTGGCCACGGGTCGATCTCGATGCGGCCGATGTGGCGCTCGCGCGCGTCGCCCTGCCGCACTTCGCCGGACGGGTCACGGCGGTGACAGTCAGTTCGCCGACCGGCCAGCCGATCCCCGTGCAGCTGCGCCATGACGATCTGTGGCCACAGCGCAAGCTCGTCGCCGGCGAATCGCTGACGGTCCAGCTCACCGTGCGGCGCCCGAGCTGGGCAGGCTGGCTGGTTGGTCACACGCAGCGGCACAGCTTCGCGATTGTGACGCCCAGCGTGCACCTGCTCGGGCGTTGGCTGCAGGTTCAGACCGGTTCGCCGGTCACCGTGGCCTTCGATGCGCCGGTCGAGATGATTTCGCTCCGCGACTTGCCCGCGCGGGCCCTGTCCACCCCGAGGGCGGTCGTGCCGGTCGGCGTGGTCGCCAGCGGCTCGCGCAGCGCCGGGACGATCAAGGTCGCCGCCTCTGCTCGGCCTTGGGAACGGCTGTCGGCGCCGCTGCAGGTGAGCTGGTTTCCGGCACGGCCCTACCCGCAGCTGCTCGCCGAGCCCAGATCAGAGGGGAGGCTCGCCCCTGGCGGGCCGCTGACCCTGACCTTCTCCCGACCGATTCAGGACGTGCTTGGTACTGCCCGGCCACGGGTTTCGCCTTCAACACCCGGCCACTGGCGCCTTGTGGACGCCCATACCCTGGCCTTTCAGCCGAGCGGTCTCGGTTTCCCGTTCGGCGAGCAGGTGCGTCTCATGCTGCCGGTCGCGGTGCACCTCGCCGGCCAGCCCGGCGCCATCCTGACCCGCACGCTGCACTGGCAGGTGCCGCAAGGCTCGACACTGCGCCTGCAGCAGCTCATGGCCCAGCTCGGCTACCTGCCGCTCGCCTGGAACCCGACAGGCCGGGACGTACAGACGCTGACGGCTGAGCTCGGCGCCGCGGTTTCGCCACCGGCAGGGCGATTCGTCTGGCGCTACCCGCGACTGCGCACGATGCTGGGCTCGCTCTGGCAGCCTGGGCAGTACACCGTCATGGTGCAGGGCGCGGTCATGGCCTTCGAAGCCGATCACGGTCTGACCAGCGACGGGGTGGTCGAAAGCCAGGTGTGGGTCGACCTGCTGGGGGCCGCCGTCAAACATCAAGCCGATCGCCTGCCGTACGACTGCATCGAGGTCTCGGAGGGCAGCCCCGAGGCGCTCTCCGTCTGGCGCGCCGGGCGTATCGTCTACTCGACTCCCTGCAACACCGGCATTGTTGCGCGCCCGACCGCCTTCGGCACGTTCCCGGTCTACGCCCGGTATTTGTCGACGACGATGACCGGCACAAACCCCGACGGCAGCCACTACAGCGACCCTGGGGTGCCCTACGTCGCCTACTTCAACGGCGGCGACGCGGTGCACGGCTTTCCGCGGCTCGGGTACGGCTGGCCGCAGAGCCTGGGCTGTGTCGAACTGCCCTACAGCGCCGCGGCTGTGGTGTTCAACTACGACCCGATAGGCACGCTGGTCGGGGTCTCCTGAAGCGAACTGCCCCGTGCCCGCAGCACCGCGTCACGGCAGAGGCAGTACGTCGAGGTCGGTTCGGCGCGTGAGCGTCGGCGTCAGGTCGGCACGACTACCCATGTGCAGGAGATGTGTCGAGACGACAGGGCGTGGTGCCCGTTACTCAGAAGGGCGTGGTCTGCTGCCGAGCGTATCCGCAGAACACAATCACTGTCAGGTGGCAGGTCGCCTGCGAGACGAACTGGAGATGTCGTGCAAACCAGACACATTCGTGCACTGATCCTCCATCCACTGACGTTCTGCCTTTTCATCGGGGGGATCGTCTTCTTTCCCCTTCTGCTGATCGTGAGGCCCCGTCATCGGACCTGGGGGGCAACCGCAGATGAAGCACGCGCTCCGATGCCGGGCGATACCGAGCTTCGCCGGGCCTTCTTCCAGGCGACCAGGGCGATCACCATCAAGGCAAGCACGAACGCCGTCTGGCCGTGGATTGCCCAGATGGGCTGTCGTCGCGCGGGCTGGTACGGATTCGACCAGTTCGACAACGACGGAATCCCAAGCGCCACGAGCATCCTGCCGGAGTTCCAGGCCCCCCGCGTCGGTGAGACCATCGGCGAGGAGGGCTTGACGATTCGCGCGGTCGAGCCCAACAGATCCCTCGTCCTGGCGTTCTCGCACCCGACCACCGTGTGGGTCTTCAAGGAGGGCATATGGCCGAAGTTCGGCGCCAGCAGCCTGTCCTATCTTCTGCACCCGCTTGACGCCGACCCAACGAGGCTGGTCGTGCGCATGCGCTTCGCTGCGCCACTTGTATCCGTGCCCATTCTCTGGTGGCCTTTCTTCGAGATCGGCGACTTCCTCAATGCGCGTAAGCAACTGACAGGAATCAAATGGCGAGCCGAGGGTCGGGGTCCCGTGAGTTGAAGTCTGTAGTGCAACGCTTGCTTCTCTGACGCTCCCGTCTACCGGGCTTGTGCATAGCATTCCTCCGGGGTCCTGTAGTCGAGACGCTTCCGCGGTCGTGAGTTGAGCTTGGCGGCGATCGCATCGGACGGCGGGCCTGCAGATGCGGGGCGGGTGCGCCGCAAGGCGCACCCGCCCCCGAACCTGACGCCACCCATGTCCGGGCGGCCGTCTCTTAGTCCCTGCTCGGTCAGATCGTCCGGCAGAGCGGGTCTCCGGGGTGCTGCGCGCAGTAGGCTGCCGACGGGCGTCCGGCGGGCTGCCGGCGGCTGCGCACCAGGACCCACGCGAGGATGACGAGGAGCGCGGCCGCGACCGCGCCGGCAACGATCCCGACGGTCCTGGAAGAGACGGGTGCTGCGGTCGCGGCGTTTGCCACCTGCGGAGCTCTGCCGGCGCGGGCGTTACGCCGCACAGCCGTCGACCCCTGCGTCCCCGCCGGGGCCGCTGCCGCCGCGCCTTGCAGCGCGTGGGGCGTCGTTAAGCCGGTGCCCGACCCGACCCCGCTTCCGGCAACGGTCGCGGCCTGCGCCGCCTGGATGCCTGTCGCGAATACCATCAACGCTAGCAGCGACAGTCCCGAGAGCAGGGCAAGCCTGCTCAGTGTCGTGATCTTCATAGCTCACCTCCGGACGCACGCGCTGCAGTCGCGGCAGCCCAGCGTCCTCATAAGCCGACGGGCGAGCCCGCCGGCGTTTTCACCCTTGGCGTCTTATGACCCGAAACGGCATAGTTAACCCTGTGTTCTTAGGTTTAACCTGCCGCAGTGAACACCTGCAGGCCGAGCTCGCCGGCGAGAGCGCCAAGGAGCTGAACCGGTCACTGCTGTCCGCGCTACGGCGGGCAGAGATCTTGAGGTCGTGGAGGATCTCCAGACACCCGACTGCGCCGCCTTCATCGAGGGCTTCGCCCAGGGGCTCCCGGCGACTGTGCGAGTCGATCTTCTCCGAGGCACGAACCCCCATCACGTGTGGGAATCGGCCTTCACAGCCCTCGGCGAGGCTCTGAGGGGCGGCGATCAACCGGCACCTAGACTGGAGGCAGGCCCAGAGTCAGCTGAGCGCCCGCGATGATCATCTTCATGCCCTGCTCCCAGATTCGGTCGCCCGCGTAATCGCGGAAGCGCATCTGAGTCTCGCCCAGGGCGGTCTGGACGTCACGGGGCGAGGCGGACGACGCCGGCGCCTTCGTTGCAGCGTCGGTCACGAACAATCCAGTCGCGAACGCGTCGTTGACTGCGAGCAGTTCGAAAGCGCTCTCCGTCGAGATGCCCGTCTTGACCAGCACCTCGGTCGCGCGGAAGAGGTGGTCGACTACGGGCGGGCGGTCTACCGGCGAGGCCGCGACCAGCGCGAAGGCGTGCGGATGACGTTGCGCCATGCTGCGGTATGCATTGGACGCGCGCAGAAGGACGTCCGCCCAGGTGTCGCCCTCGATGTAGCGGAAGTCGATCTCGGCGAGGACGCGCGCAACGACGCCATTGAGCAGATCGCCCCTGTCCCAGACGTGGCTGTACAGGGTGGTCAGTCCACAAGCTATCTCGCCGGCAAGGCGCCTCATGGTGAGTGCGTCGAGGCCCTCCGCGTCGATGATGGCGAGAGCCGCGGTCACGATCTCGTCCCGCGTGAGTTCTCCCCGGCGTCGTCTATTGTGCTGTGCACTTGACATGGTTCGAGTATACGAGTAAATAGGTGCCGCAGATAGTAACGCTGTACCGAACTACGTTACTCTAAGTCGGAGAACCGGTCAGCATGAAGGGCGCGTACGGACCAGCCATAGCTCGTACCTCCCCCGCGCAGCTCCCGCGCGACTCCCGTCATTGGGCGGGCACCGGAAGCTTCGCCTCCCCCTCTCGCCCGCGTCTCGACGGACTCCGAAGCCAGCGCCGTGGCGTCCGCAATCCACCCTTTTCGAAGGCTCACGTCCTGCAGGACGGGCGCGCGATCCGGGTGCATGCCTCACCCACGAAGCTGTAGAGGAGGGAGCCCGTGATTCTGGCATGTGAGTAGGAGATCGCTCCCGTCTTGCTGAGAAGGAGGCACTGATGTCTGAACAACTCACGTACGCCCGCAAGGCCAGCGGGCTCGTCCGCGGCCTTTCCATGTTCGATGCCTTCGGCATCGGCATCATGATCACCATGCCGCTGTTCACCGTCTGGCAGATGATCTACCTGGGCTACGGGCTTTTCCCGGGCGGTGAGATCATCATCGCCATCATCATCTCGATCGTCCTGATCGGCATCACCTCGCCGATCGTCTGGGGGATGCTGGGCGGCACCATGCCGCGTAGCGGCGGCGAGTACGTGTTCAACTCGCGCATCCTGCACCCGGTGGTCGCCACCGGAGCGAGCATGGCGCAGTTCTTCGCCGGCTTCTACTGGCAGTTCCTCATCGCGACCTGCTTCGCCGTACCCGGAATCCAGCTTCTCGCCACGATGCTCGGCTGGAACGGCGTCGCTGCCTGGGTGTCGGGTAAGTGGGGCACGTTTGCGGTTTCCATGGCGGTCCTCGCCGGCTCGTTCCTGACGATCGCCTTCGGCATGCGCGTTTACAAGGCGGTCCAGAAGCCGCTCATCTTTCTCGCCGTCGGCGGTCCGGTCGTGCTCTGTATCGCGCTGACCTTCTCCTCGAAGGCCAGCTTCGTCGCCTACTGGAACAGGATCTCCGCGCGGTACGGCTCGGTGGATTTCAACCACTTCGTCGGCACCGTTGGCCACGGCTATGGGGCACGGATCCCGACCACGTGGACGTGGGGAGCGACTTTCGGCCTCATGACGGGCGTCTTCGTCCTGTTCGTCTACAACTACCTCATCGTCTACGTGGGCGGCGAGATCAAGCAGCCGAGCAAGTCCATCTTTGGGGCCAACATCCTCACCATCGCGGTCTCGGGCCTCATTGGCCTGTGGACCTGCATCGCCTTGATCCATGTGGTCGGCGAGCAGTGGCTGCGCGCCGCCGGCATGAACGAGTTTCTGAACGGCGTCCCCGGCTACAAGCTGCCCTACGCGTCGAGCTACATGGTGCTGTCGTGGGTGGCTTCGCACGGGAATTGGTTCGTCGCCCTGTGCGCCTTCCTCGGCATGGCCGCGGTCGTCTATCTCGAGGTCACACTCTCGATGATGGCCATGGCCCGCATCATGTTCGCCTGGGGCATGGACCGCATGGGTCCGAAGTGGTTCACGGACATCAGCCCGCGCTTTGCAGCTCCGATGAAGAACTACGTCTTCGGTTTGGTCGTGATGGCGGTCGGCACGGGCCTCTACGTGCTCTGGTTCACGAGCGCTCTGACGGGTCTGGCCGCGACCGGCATGCAGCTGGTCTCGCTGTTCCTCATCACCGGCATCTCGGCCGTCGTGCTTCCCTATCGTAAGAAGCTGCGCAACATCTGGAACTCGTCGCCCTACCACACCTGGAAGATCCTCGGGGTCCCCATCCTGGCCATCTCGGGCTGCATCTATGTGGTCTACATCTGCGCCATGATCTACTACGCCTTCATCGACCCCACATCGCGCGACGTGACCGGCAAGAACATGATCACCTTCGCCGTGGCCTGGGCTGCCGGCATCGCCTGGTACCTCGGCTGGCGGAGGTATAACAAGGTCAAGTCGGGCGTCGACATGTCGATCGCCTACGGGGACCTGCCGCCCGATTGACCGGCGCTCAGCCCGCGCGAGCAAAGGAAGGCGCCGGCCATTGGCCCCCGTGGCCGGCGCCTTCTCTCACAGGTTCGACCGGCCGCGGGCGCCGAGGGGCCTCGTGACCACGATGGAGGACGTATGACCGACCCGTGCTACCTGTCCGCGATGGATGCGCTGCGCCTCTTTCGCTCCAGAGGACTCTCTCCGGTCGAACTCATGGAGGCGGTGATCGCGCGCGCCGAGGCCGTCGAGCCGACGGTCAACGCCTTGTGCTCCACGTACTTCGACAGGGCGATGGACCAGGCGCGAGCGGCAGAAGCCGCCTACATGGGCAAGGGTGAGAGGCTGCGGCCGCTCACCGGGATTCCCGTGGCGATCAAGGAGGAGATGCCGATCGAGGGAGAGCTCTGGCAGCTCGGCTCGCTCACTCGCGTCGGCGAGGTCGCCGATCACACCAGCATGCTGGTCGAACGCGTGCTGGCGGCGGGCGGCATCGTGCATGCGCGCACCACAACGCCCGAGTTCTCGTGCGCCGCCTTTACGCACTCGCGCCTCTGGGGCGTGACGCGCAACCCCTGGAACCCCGAGTACGCGGTGGGCGGCTCCTCCGGCGGCTCCGGCGCTGCGCTCGCCAGCGGCACGGCGACACTCGCCAGCGGCTCGGACATCGGCGGCTCGATCCGCATCCCCTCCGCCTTCAATGGGGTGGTCGGTTTCAAGCCGCCCTACGGCCGGGTGCCACAGGATGCGCCGTTCAACCTCGACACCTACTGCCACGAGGGCCCGCTTGCCAGGACGGTCGCCGACTGCGCTCTCTTCGAGAGCGTGATCGCCGGACCGGACTCCCGCGACCTGACCTGCCTCTCGCCCAAGGTTGAGATCCCCGAGGAGCTGGACGGCATCGCGGGCATGAGGGTGGCGCTGGTCGTCGCGCCACCAGGGTGGCCGATCGACCCGGACGTGGCGGCCAATACGCGGGCCGCAGCCACGGCGTTCGCGGAGGCCGGCGCCGCCGTAGAAGAGGTCGAGCTGCCGATCAGCAGGGAGCTCCTCATGAAGGCCGTGATGATCCACTTCGGCGCGATGTTCGGCGCCGACATCATGTCCACGGTCGTGCAACATCGCGACTTGGTGAACCCGTATGCGATCTACCTGGCCGAGCATTCCACGAACGCGCTACGTGAGTCCAGCTTCGCGGAGGGCGTGGCGCTTGAGTCGGCGATCCTGAAGGAGATCGGTAAGGTATTCGCCGGGCACGAGCTACTCCTGGCACCGACCTTGCTCACCCGCGGCTTCATCGCCGGCGACGACTACGCAGACCACGGCCTGACGATCGGCAGCGAGTACGTGGAGGACTGGGTGCTGGCGATGCTCACGCTGCTGTTCAACGTCGCCAGCCGCTGTCCGGTGCTCAACGTGCCCTCGGGTTTCGCCGACAACGGCGTGCCCACGGGCCTGCAGATCGCGGGCCGGCCCTACGAAGACGTGAGTGTCTTCCGCGCCGGCGCCGTCTACGAGCGTCTGCGTCCCTGGCTCGACACCCCCGAGCACCGGCCGCTGCAAGTGCAAGAGGGCGGGGCAGACGCGCATCAGGGAGGTTATCGGTGAGCGACATGACGAAGCGTGAGGAGCGGCTCATAGCCCGCATCCGCGACGGTCGCGACGAGCTGACGGCGCTTGCCGCCGAGCTCATCACTTGCGACACGACCGCCCGAGATCCGGGCGACCCGGCACGCGATGAGGAGAAGCTGCAGAAGATCCTCGCCGCACGTCTGCGAGCAATCGGCGCCGAGGTCCAACTGTTCGAACCGCAGGCCATCGTCGCGGGGCAGTCGCCGACCATTCCGTTCGCCCTGGACTTCAAGGGGCGGCCGCAGCTGATCGCCAGACTGCCCGGTTCGGGCGGTGGCCGCTCGCTCGTGCTCAACGGCCATATCGACGCAGTACCTCCCGGCGACCTCACGCAGTGGTCGGTCGACCCGTTCAAGGGCGTGGTCCGCGACGACCAGCTGTGGGGACGCGGCGCCAACGACATGAAGGGGGGTATCGCTGGCTTTCTGTTTGCCCTGGAGTGCCTGCAGCGCGAGGGTATCGCCCTGAAGGGTGACGTCGTCTTTTGCACCAACACCGATGAGGAGTCCTCGGGGGCCGGCGGTCAGGCTCTTGTCGCCAGGGGCGTGTCGGGCGACGCGGGCATGTGCGCCGAACCGACGAACTTCGATGCCTGGATCGCCTGTCGCGGCTATCTGATTGTCTCGGTGAAGGTGCGCGGCCGGGCAGGCCACGCCGAGATGCCCATGCCGCACTGGCAGGCGGGCGGCGCTGTCAATGCCATCGACAGGCTTGAGGTCGTCCTCGGGGCGATCAGGCGTCTGCGCGAGGACTGGCGCACGCGTCCCGACCATCAGCATCCGCTCCTGGCGCCGGGCGGTATCGTGCCGACGCAGGTCACAGGCGGCGAATGGCCGGTCACTTATCCGGCGCTCGTCACTCTGCTCTGCGACGTGCAGTACACACCGTCTCGGGTGGGCAGTGAGGGTTACTGCGTCCCGGTCCGCGACGAAATCACGGCCCGCCTCAGCGCGGCTGCCGCTTCCGACCCCTGGCTTGCCGAGCGTCCGCTGGAGTTCGAGTTCCTCGGCGAGGCGGTACCGGCCGAGATCGCGCCCGACCATCCGCTGGTGGTCACGGCACTCCAGGCCGCCAGCGACGTCGGACGTCGGGGGAAGGTAGGCGGCCTCGACTCGTGGCACGATCCGGCTACCTTCGTCAGGGCTGGCACACCGATGTTCTCGTTCGGGCCGGGAGGGTTTGGGACTGCACACGCGCTCGACGAGAGGGTGTCGATCGACGACCTTGTCGACCACAGCGCAGCCACGGCTCTGGTCGCGATGCGGTTCTGCGAAACATGAATCGCAGTCTCACCGAACGCGGTTCACTGCCCCGCCCGCCCGGTGTCTGCATGTCGTCCTGGGACGCAGGCTACCTATGGGCGTGACGGCGTCGTCGACAAGGGATGGTGCAGGATGAGCAGACAGGAAGACCATGGGGGCCAGGTCGACCTTGCCCTTCTGGGATTTGGCGTTCGGACGCTCGACGGGGAGCGGCCGTTTGCCACAGCCGTGGCGATCCGCCGAGGAACCATCGTCGCTGTAGGCCCTGACGACGAGATCAAAGCCAGCTGCGGCACTGCCACCCGGGTGATCACGGGACCTGGCGCCGTCGTGCCCGGCCTCGTCGACTCCCATAGCCACGTTCTGAGTGCCGGCAGCTTCGCCCGCGGTGCGGACTTGACCACAGTGCACTCGCTTGACCAGCTTCACTCTGCCCTTGCGACAGAGCGCGAACGGGTCGGTGACAGCGGCTGGATCCTGGGCTGGGGTCTCGAGTACAACGTCTTTGGTGATTCGCCGATGTCGTCTGATCACGTCGAGGACGCTGTGCTGGGCCAGCCTGCCCTGTTGCGCACCATGGACGCCCACACCGGTCTGGCCAACCGCGCAGCCCTCGACCTTGCCGGTGTCCACGGGCCGCGGGAGTTCGAGGACGGCTCCGAGATTGTCTGCCGAGACGGCGCTCCCACCGGCGAACTCAGGGAGATGAGCGCCATTGCGCTGGTCGCAGATGTGATTCCCGTGCCAAGCAGCAGCGAGAGCAAAGCTGCAGCCCAGGAGGTCTTGCAACGTTACGTCTCGCACGGCGTGACCTGTATCCACCAGATGGACGGGGACGACTTCACTTTCAAGCTTGCCGAGGAGCTGGAACACGAAGGCAGGCTCGACTTGCGGCTAGTCATCTCGGTCTGGCACAAGCCCGAGACCAGCCCTGAGGAAACGGAGGCGCAGCTTGCCATGCGCGACCTTCATGGCAAGCTCTGGCGCGGCGGTGTGGTCAAGATGTTTGGCGACGGTGTGATCGACACGGGCACGGGCTGGCTCCTCGAACCCGACACGCGAGGTGGCTCGCTGACGCCCTTCTGGCCTGAGCCCGCGCGTTACTCGGAGTCCGTTGTGCGCTTCTCGCAGGCCGGCTTTCAGGTGGTCACTCACGCGACGGGCGACGGCGCCGTTCGCAGTGCGCTTGACGCCTACGACAGGGCCGGCGCAAAAGGACCCTTTCGTCATCGCATCGAGCACATCGAGACGTTGCCGGACGAAGAGCTGCGGCGCTTCGCTCAAGAGGGCGTGGTGGCCTCGATGCAGCCGCTGCACATGCAATGGCGCAAGCCCGATGGCTCGGACTGGTGGGCTTCGTTGCTTGGACCCGAACGAACGTCCCACGCGTTTCGCTGCCTCGATCTCCTGATGACCGGCGCGATTGTGCCACTTGGGTCGGACTGGCCCGTGGCCGGCCTCGATCCCCGCGAGGGCATGGCTTGGGCGCGGCTGCGTCGGACGCCCGGGGACGACGGCTTCGTGTTCGAGCCGCAGCAGTGCTTGAGCGGTCTACAGGCGTTGCACGGCTACACGACGATGCCGGCGGCGGCAGTGGGGGAGTCGTTGAGCTCTGGACGGATCAGCCCTGGGCTTCGTGCCGACCTGACCATCTTTGCCGAAGACCCCGTCGATTGTGACCCAGACGACCTGGTCGATCTCCCCGTGCTCATGACGATCGTGGACGGGCGCGTGGTCTGGACAGCTGCGGAGATGGCCGCCAGGCTATGACGTGCCGCCTGAGATCGCGAGCGTGGCGCGGCCGTAGGGCAACAGATTCACTTCAGCGCCGATCGAGAGGTGAACACCCATGACCAGTCACCTTGCGCCCAGACCGCACAATGGGGCCTCGTGACTCCTTGCCAGGAGGAGCCGACCGGACACGGTGGTGAGCTTTGGCGGCTTGACGCGACGACGCTCGCCGGCATGCTGGCGGGTGGCGCCGTCTCTGCCCGTGAGGTCGTCCGTGCGTTTCTGGACCGCGTCTCCCAGGTCGACGAGCAGCTCAACGCGATCCCCACCCTCGTGGCGGAACGGGCATTGGCCGAGGCTGACGCAGCTGACCGCCGGCGTGCCGCCGGCAAGCGCCTGGGCCTCCTCCACGGCCTTCCTATCGCCGTCAAGGATCTCGTCGACACCGCTGGCATAAGGACCACTTACGGCTCCCCGATCTACCGCGACCACGTACCTGCTGAAGACTCCCTGCTGGTCAAGCGGCTCAAGAAGGCCGGAGCGATCATCATCGGCAAGACCAACACGCCCGAGTTCGGCGCCGGCTCACAGACCTTCAACCCGGTCTTCGGACCCACGCGCAATCCCTACGACACCTCGCGCACACCCGGCGGCAGCAGCGGCGGTGCGGCGGCGGCCGTCGCGGCCTGCATGCTGCCCTTTGCCGATGGCTCCGACATGGGCGGCAGCCTGCGCAATCCGGCCAGTTTCTGCAATGTCATCGGGCTGCGTCCTACCCCGGGTCGAGTTCCCGAGGCCCCGACGACCGATGCCTGGGACCCTCTGTCCGTCTCGGGGCCCATTGCCCGTACGGTCGCCGATCTCGAACTGCTCCTCGCGGCCATGTCAGGGCCTGAGCCTGGCTCACCGCTGTCGCTCGTTCGCTTCGGGGCTCGGCGGCGGCAGCTATCGGGGCGACCTCTTCGTCTGGCGTGGAGCTGGGACCTCTGCGGCCTGCCGGTGGCTTCGCAAGTGACCGCAGTCCTGCGCAAGGCTCGCGACCGCATCGACGGGCTTGGCTGGGAGATCGAAGAGGCCGAGCCCGACCTGAGGGAGGCCGACGAAGCCTTCGATGTACTGCGGGCGTTCAGCTTCGCATCTGACTATCGCGCAGAGTACGAGCAGCACCGGGAGCTCCTGAAGGAGACACTCGTGGCCAACATCGAGGCGGGACTGCGGCTGACACCGTTGCAGATCGCCGCAGCGCAAAGCAAGCGCACAGCGATCTTCGCAAGCACGGCGGCGTTCTTCTCACGCTTCGATGTGCTGGCTGCGCCGGCCACTCAGGTCGCACCGTTTGCCGTCGAGATCGAGTGGGTCGATGAGATAGACGGTCATCATCTGGCGACCTACACGGACTGGATGCGCTCGTGCTCGCGCATCACCGTCACGGCACATCCCGCCGTGTCGGTGCCCTGCGGCTTTACCGATGATGGCCTGCCTGTAGGGCTGCAGCTCGTTGGACGCTACGGCGACGAGACCGGCTTGCTCGCGGTCGCCGAGCAAGTCATGGAAGCGACGGGCGCCGGGGCGCGGCGCCCGTCGCTCTAGGCCTATGCTCGCGCGGGCGACGTGGGCCGCCTCGCGCCACGAATCCGAGCCCCTGCATCTTCACATCGCGCCCCATGGCGGCTGCCGCTCTCGACACCGCAGTCGCGATAGGGTAGTCGCAGCGCTGCCGCCTGTCCTGGCACATCCGGATCATCGAAGCGCGTGCGGCAGCGAGTCGTCAAAGGGCGTCCACAGTGAGTGACCGTACCGAGCCGGCGGGAGCCGCAAAGTCAGACAAGGCGCTGGCGTCCCGACGGATCGTCGTGGCCGCGATCATCGGATTGCTCGCCGGCTTTTTGGCCGGCATGTTTGGAGTGGGCGGCGGCATTATCATCGTGCCGGCACTCGTCCTGGTACTCGGCGTGAAGCAACGCCTGGCTCACGGCACGTCCCTGGCGGCCATTATTCCCATCGCGGTGGTAGGAGTCGTCGGCTATGCCGCCGCGGGCTCCGTTGACTGGGTCGCCGCGGTCATTCTTGCCGCGGGAAGTGCGCTCGGGGCCATCGCCGGCACTCACGGTCTTCAGAGGCTGCCACAGCGGGCCTTGCGTCTGGCCTTCTCGGTGTTCCTGATCGCGAATGCCATCAGTCTCTTCCTGACCCTGGGGTCATCCGGCCCGCAGAAGGGCCTGAGTGTCGCAACCGGCCTCGGGCTGCTGCTCATAGGCCTCGTTGCCGGGACCATCGCGGGACTCCTGGGAGTCGGTGGCGGAGTCGTCGTCGTTCCCGCGCTGATCCTGCTGATCTCGATGGGCGTGGCGAAGGCCAAGGGTACTTCACTGGCAGTGATCGTTCCCACGGCTGTTGTCGGGACGTTGAGAAACCTGCGAGCGGGCAACGTGGACCTGGTGCTGGCCGCGGTCGTCGGGATCACCGGGATGGCGTCGACCTACGTTGGCACGAAGCTGGCCATGGAGATGAGTCCGCGCCTCTCAAAGACCCTCTTCGCCTGCCTGCTCATTGCTATCGTTGCTATTAGCTTTGTTGGGGCCAGGTCATCAAAGGACGTCGTCTCCGAAGTCGGTCCAACAGCCTCGTAGGGCATCAGAGCCGATGTCGGTTGCGGACTGTGCCGCCGGAGCGTCACCGGCCCTGAGGTGATCGTCATGCGGTGTAGCCTGCGATGGCGGCGGCTGCAGCTCCTGATGCGACAAGGCGAACTCAAACGGCGAGCCCTCGACGCTGCCGTTTGCGACGCCCGGGACCGCGAACTGCGCTTAACAGGTATCAGGTCCGAGAATCTGCTCGACGAGGTTGCCGACTTGATGACGCACCTGCAGGTCAGTCCAGCCTTCCGCAGAGACCATGTGATCGATCAGGTCGATGCGCGCGAGGGAGAGCAGCGCATGGGCAGTCCAGCTCGCGCGCTCGGGGCCCATGATGTCGACGAGCAGCTCGCAGAACAGGGTATGGGCGGACTTGTAGTTCGGCGTGTCGAAGAAGGAGCTGCGGGAGGGACGCCGCTCGATCCGCTCGAGCGCGAGCGTGATCTGCCGGTTGTTCAGCTTGGCCTCGACTATGGCGTCGTGGACGGCGGCAATGCGCTCGCGGGCTGGCGTGGCCGGACCCAGTGGCGGTGGACCTGTGGCGATGGCCTCGGTCAGCGCGGCCATCCGGGTCTCGAAGACCGCGCGCAGCAGCCCGGCCCTATCGCCGTAGCGACGGAACACCGTGCCCTTGCCCACGCCGGCCGCAGCCGCGACATCATCCATCGTGACTGCCAGGGGATCGGAGGTCGTCGCGAACAGAATGCCGGCGGCATCGAGGATCGTCCGCCGGTTGCGGGCCGCGTCAGCTCGTTCCCTGACAGCCAACTTCGCTCCTCGCATCTCGTGGGCTCAGCGCTGCTGGACTCGTATCGGTCCTGGGTCGAGGAGTACGCGGGGACGCACGCCCCGGCCTGTCACATGCGAAACTCGGCGGCGGCAAACTCGCGAAACGAACGAGGCGCTGTGCCGGTCACACGCTCGACGGTATCCGTGGTGCGGTCCTCGATCCCGGACGCGATCGCGGTGTCCATGGTGGCCAGGAACCGGGCGGCTGCCGAGGGCAGGCCAGTGGCTTCGTAGATGGAGCACAGCTCCTTGGCGTCGAGGCGCACATGCGTGATCGTGCGCCCGCTGGCCTCGCTCAGACTCACGGCGACTTGGTCGTAGCTCAGAGCCTCAGGCCCGGTGAGGATCAGATCGGCGTTTGGCGGGGCGGGGGAGAGGAGCGCTGCGACGCCGACGCGGGCGATGTCGCCGGCATCGATGAAGCCGACGCGGCCGCTGCCGGTCGCCGTGCGGATGACAGAGTCGGCGCGGATGCCCTGGGCATGAGGGTGGTTGCCGGTGACGTTCTGCATGAACCAGCTGGGGCGCAGAACGGCCCATTCGTCGAACATCTCGGCGATGGCCTTGTGCACGACCCCCGGGCCCGGGCCACCGGCGGGCACGACAGAGTTGCTGAGCAGTACCACCCGGCGAACGCCTGCGTTGCGCGCGCGTTCCAGGAAGGGCAGCATGACCGCCTGCGGGTCGGCGTCGCGACTGGGTGGGACGAGGTACATGCGCTTGACGCCGGCGAGCGCGCCGGAGTGAGTGTCGGCATCGTACCAGTCGAACCGGGTCGCCAAGGTTCCGCGCGGCCCGGTCGCGGAGCGGTTGGCCGCGGTCACGGCGGCTCCTCGCGCCACCAGGAGGCCGGCCAGCCGGCTGCCAGTAGTTCCACTCGCACCGGTGACAAGAACGCGTCCGACTGGCCGGCCTGACGACATCGCCCGTCTACGCCTCGGCCTCGACGCTGAGCGCCTTCAGCGGGTTCCAGTAGTCGCGATAGCGCGCAATCCGGCCGTCGCGCACGGTCAGCACGACGACGTAGGACATCTCGTAGGGTTCGTCGGTGTCCTTGACCCTGCCGGCTGCGGTCATCTCGAAGATGGCAACGTCGGGATCCACAGTCTGGTGAGTCTCCAGATCGCTCAGCCGCTCGAAATCGACGCGTGACGGTACGGCCGCGAGGTACTCGCCGAGGGCCCGCTTGCCCTCGACCTTGCTGGGCCGTCCCGGAGGGGCGAAGGGAAACTCGAAGACGACATCGTCGGTGCACAGATCCAGCCAGGCCTGCACGTCGCTGGACTGCATGGCGTGCAAAGCCTGCCGGAAGATCTCGATTGGGGAAGGTGCGGTCATTCTGCCCCCTCTTCAGTGCTAGACGGACCGCCGGTCCGATTGGAGTATACGGACTGCAAGTCCGTTTGGCAAGTGGTGCAGATACCTTCACTGCGCTAACGTGCAGAACATGACCGTCGAACAGATCGTCAGCGAAGGCCTGTGCATGGAGTGCGGCAACTGTGCCGGGCTCTGTCCCCATGGGGCTGTCGAGATGCGCTGGAGCCTGGCTCGGGGGTGGCTTCCCTGGGTCAGCCAGGAGCGCTGCAAGGACTGTGGCGCCTGCCTCGCCGTTTGCCCGGCAGGCGGCCTCGACTTTGGCAAGACGGCCTGGTGGCGAGCGGCCAACGAGGGTGCGCCCGCCCCCGACTTCCGGTCCCTGGCGCAGCCTGTGGTTCGGCTGGGCGACAGACGAAGAGATCCGTTACCAGGGAGCGTCCGGCGGCGTTGCCACGGCGATCCTCCTGGGTGCGCTCGCAGACCGGGCGATCGACGCTGCCGTGGTTGTCCGCCCCAGCCAGAGCCACGCCTTGGCCATGGAGCCCTTCGTGGCCCGCTCAGCCGAGCAGATCGCCGCCTGTCGTGGCTCGAAGTACAACATGGTGGCGCTCAACGTCGCCCTGCGCGAGGTGCTCGCTCGTCCGGGCCGCTACGCGCTGGTCGGCCTGCCATGCCACATCCAGGGGCTGCGCCTGGCCCAGCGTCGCGACCGGCGCTTGGCCGAGCGTGTCGTGCTCGCCCTGGGCATCTTCTGCGGCTGGAGTGCGGAGCCGCGGGCCACGGCCCTCGCTGCCAGGCGTCTCGGCCTCGAACCAGGCGATCTGGCCGACGTGCGCTACCGGGGACCCGGCTGGCCGGGGGGCCTGCGCCTGCAGACGAAGGTCGGCCTGGTGCGCGAACGGCCCTACCCCGACTACTACGACGACGATCGCGCCATGAGGGCCTTCACGCCGCCGCGCTGCCGCCTTTGTCCCGACGGTCTCGCCGAGCTTGCCGACATCTCGGTCGGTGACGCCTGGCTCGAGCGCTTCCAGGGTTCGGTCGGCGTCTCGGACCTGATCGTGCGCACGCCGGCGGGGGAGGCGCTGAACAGGCGACTCGCCAGCGAGTACCTGACCCTGGTCCCCGCCGGTCCCTGCGAGATGCTGCGCTCGCAGCGCGAAACGCACGAGCTGAAGCGCAAGGTCTGGCGTGGGCGCATGTGGCTGCGCGACCGGGCCGGGCGCAGAGTCCCGGTCTATCCCGGTCTGCCCGACCGAGCGCAACTGAGCGACAAACTGGTCGGCCTTCGAGACGCCGCCGATGAGGTCGTGCAGCGCAAGGTCGCCGCCTTGCGTTTCGGTCTCTAGCTCACGTCATCCAGCGCACCCCGTTCGACCGGCACGCCGACTCAGGGGGCCTGATCGGCGAGTAACAGTCGTGCCATGTCGGCCAGCAGAGCGAACACCGCGTCGCGGTCGACTCCGTCGGGGTCGACCGCGACCTGCAGCGCAAGCCCGTCGATGACCGCGACGATCATGCTGGCGAGGGCCTGGAGGCGACGATCGCGGGGGGTGTCGCCGGGGCGCGAGCCGGCGGGGCGCAATCCGGTGATCTCGAGCGTGCTGCTGCGCGCCAGGTCGTAGTCGTCGGCGAGCTTCTCGCGCACGACGGGGTCGCGAAACCCGTGGGATGCGAGCTCGGCGAGGCCGATGGCGATGAGCGGGTCGGCGATGAGGTCGCCCAGGCCGCTGACATAGGCATGGAGGCGCTCGTCGAGTGGCTCGATGTTCTTTGTCCGCTCGACGAGGGCCTCCCAGGGCTCGATCTGCAGGCGGTCCCAGACGGCATGGATCAGGCCGGCCTTGCTGGCAAAGAGACGGCGTACCGTGCCGGGCGAGACGTTCGCCTCGAGGGCCACGTTCTCGATGGTCAGGGCGTCGAAGCCTCGTTCGATGAGCAGCCGGCGGGCCACGATGATGATATGCAGAGCGGTCGGCGAGAGGTCGTTCAGCCACTGGCCGAGCGGACCTTGCGGGTTTGAGTAACGCCGCGGGCGGCCGCGGCGCGGCGTGTCCTTGCCGCTCACGTCGACTGACGGCTCACTGGGCTTTCGTTCCCTGAAACGGCTCGGCCATTTCATGTCCTTGACAGACGGCCTGCGTACCGTAGCTTCGCCAGTGTAGCGCACAGGTCGGGGCGCGGCCCAGAACGCCTCGTCGTCTCGGAGCAGGGGGTCTGTCATGAGGCAGAGAATCCGTCTTTCGCGGGTCGGCCCGACGCTCGTCGTGGCCGCAGTGCTCACTGCCGGGGTCGTCTGGGGCGTGGTCGGCGCGCTGGCGTCGAGCACGCCGCCGTCGCCCGTCGCCGGCGCGACCGTCCTGCACGTCGGCTGGACGGCCGAGCCCGACAACCTGAATCCGTTCATCGGCTACGAGTCGTCGGCCCTCGAGATCTTCCATCTCAACTACGATTTTCTCGTTGGGTTCAGGGCAAGCGATCTGCAGCCCGTTCCCGAGCTGGCCACCAGCTGGTCGCACTCCCCCGACGGCAAGACCTGGACGTTCAACCTTCGCCATGGCGTGACCTGGCAGGACGGCGTGCCGTTCACGGCCAGCGACGTGGTCTTCACGTTCAATTACATCATCAAGAACCAGCTGACCAACTTCACGACCTACACCGAGTTCATCAAGAAGGTCGTGGCCGTCAACCAGTACACGGTGCGCTTCGACTGCAGCGAGCCCAAGTCCAACATGCTGGGCATGGTCGTGTGGATCATGCCGGAACACATCTGGTCGAAGATCTCGGGCAAGGCGGCGGCCAACGGCTTTGCCAACAACCCGCCGATCGTCGGCACGGGGCCCTTTCAGACCGTGCAGTGGGTCAAGGGCAACTACGTGCGCATGGTCGCCAACAAGCACTACTGGCGAGGGGCTCCCAAGATCGACGAGATCATCTTTCAGTACTACACCAACGCGGACACCATGGCCTCCGACCTCAAAGCCGGCACGCTGCAACTTGCCTGGGACATACCGCAGGCCCAGGCTTCGAGCCTGAACGGCGCGGACGGCCTGACCGCGATCGGCGGCGTGCTGAACGGCTTCGACGAGCTGGGCTTCAACTGCTTCAGCGGACCGACGTCGCTGGGCAGCCCTGCGCTGCGGGACTGGCGGTTCCGGCAAGCCCTGCAGTGGGCGGTCGACAAGAACAAGATCGTGCAGATCGGCTACGAAGGGCACGCGACGCCCGCCACGACGATCATTCGTTCCGGATACTACAAGCCGCCCCTGGACTGGCACTGGCAGCCGCCGGCTGATCAGACCTACACCTTCGACCTGACCAGGGCCGGCCAGATGCTCAGCGCCGCCGGCTACCCGCTGAGGAACGGCGTGCGTCTCGACAAGCAGGGCAAGCCGATCGTGCTGCGCCTGTTCGCCCGCAGTGAGTCGGAGACCGACCAGACGGTCGCCAAACTGATCGTCGGCTGGCTCAAACAGATCGGCCTGAAGGTCGATCTGACGATCATGGACGAGGGTTCGCTCACGTCAAAGATCTTCAACACCAACAGCGCCGGCCAGTATGCTCCGGACTACGACATGTTTCTCTGGTACTGGTACAGCGACCCCGACCCGGATTTCATGCTGTCGGTACTCACCCGGAGCCAGATCAACGGCTGGAGCGACACCGGCTTTTACGATCCCCAGTACGACCGCCTGTACGCTCGACAGCAGGTCACGGTCGATTCCCAGGCGCGCCAGCGGATCGTCTGGGCCATGCAGCAGCTCATCTATCAGAAATCTCCTTACGTCCCGCTGGTCTACCCGCAGTGGCTCGAGGCCTACAACACCAGGGACTGGACGGGCTGGGTGCGCTCTCCGGCCGGGGACGGGACCGTCTTCTACACCGAGTACAACATCGATACGTTCCTTTACGTCCACCCGGTGCCGGCGACGACCGGCGGCGGCGGCGGTTCGACCGGACTATGGGTCGCGATCGCGGTCGTCGTGATCGCCGGCCTCGGGGTCGTCCTGGTCGTCAGGAGACGTGGCGGGCGGCGGACCGTGGAGGAGGCCTGATGAGGGCGAACAGTCACCGACGGAGTGCGACATGCGTACGCTGAGCTGGGATGATATCGAGGACATTCTGGCCGGGGCGACGATTCTCGGCTGCGGCGGGGGCGGCGAGCTTGCCGAGGGCCGCGAGCAGATGCGGCGCGCCTACGACGCCGGACACCAGGTGAGACTTGTGGCCGCGGACGAGCTGTCCGCCGAGGCGCTCGTCTCCTGCCCTTACGGTGTGGGCGCCATGCTCGTCGGCGACGAGGCCGCCTATGGTGGCCGGCCGTTCGCCGACGAGCATCCCGGAGTGCTGGCCGTGCGGGCGCTGGCCGAGCATCTCGGCAGCGACTTCGCCGCCCTGATCTGCGGCGAGCTCGGTGGCACGAGCATCGCCGACGCCTTCTACCCGGCGGCGATGCTCGGTCTGCCGATCGTCGATGCCGACCCTGTCGGCAGGGCCGTACCCGAGCTCGAGCACTCCCTCTTCTACGTGCACGGCGTGCCGATCGCTCCCCAGGCGGTGGTCAACGAGATCGGCGACACGGTGCTGATCACCCGGGTGGCCGACGACCTGCGGGCCGAGGCGCTCGTGCGGGCCCTGTCCATGGCCAGTCGCAATCTGGTTTGGGTCGCCGATCATGCCCGTGCGTGGGGCGAGCTTCGCGGGGCCGCCGTCCTGGGGTCGATCGGCGCCTCGCTCGCCGTCGGCGCCGCGTGGCGGCAGGCGAGGGCCGGCGGCGCCGACGTGCCGAGCGCCGTAGCGGCCGCCGCCCACGGCGCCGTCGTCTTTCGCGGTCGGCTCGAATCGCAGGTCACTGCCGACGCCGACGGATTCACGGTTGGAGACACCCGCATCGCGGGGCGCGGCGACGACGATGGCGCGGCCTACCGCATCTGGTTCAAGAACGAGAACCTGATGGCGTGGCGCGACGACGTGCCGGACGTCATGTGCCCCGACCTCATCTGCGTCTTGGACGAGGCTACCGGAGCGGTCGTGACCAACCCGTTCGCGACCGGCGGCGCCGGCGTGGCCGTAGTCGGCCTGCCGGCGCCGCCGCAGTGGCGGACCGCGAAGGGGATCGCCACCCTTGGCCCGCGCCATTTCGGCTTCGACGTCGAGTTCGTGCCGCTCGAGGAGCGCGTCTCCGCCCGGACGGGGTCCTGAGCGCCCGGCCGGTGGGGCAGCGCGGCACGGTCACCTCCGCTATACTGCGTTCGTGCCTCTGATCAGTCGCATCCTCCCCGAGCAACTCTACGCGCGACGCTGGCAGCTGCTCGCCCTGACCTCGGTGGGCGCCTTCATGGGACCCCTCGACGGCTCCATCGTCTCGGTGGCGCTGCCCAAGATGGGTCGCAGTCTCCATCTGAGCTTCACCGCCTCGATCTGGGTCCAGGCCGCCTATCTGCTCGTCATGGCGGTGTTTCTCATACCGCTGGGGCGCCTCGCCGACCAGCGCGGCCGCGTGCACTACTACCTGGCCGGCATCGCCGTCTTCACGATCGGCTCGCTGTTCTCGGCGCTCAGCATGAACGTGACCTGGCTGATCGTCAGTCGCGCCCTGCAGGGGGTAGGAGCGGCGCTGCTCGTGGCCACCTCGGCGGCGATCGTCACCGCTGTCTTTCCGCCGCAGGAGCGGGGCCGAGCCCTGGGCATCAACGTCATGGCGGTCTACCTCGGACTGAGCGTAGGACCGCCGCTCGGCGGCTTTCTCACCGACCACTTCGGCTGGCGCTCGATCTTCTTTGTCAACCTGCCCATCGGCATCGCCGTCGCGGCCTGCGGCTACCTGCTTCTGCCGCGCCACGAGCTCGGCGACGAGCGCGCCATGCACCCGGACCCGCTGGGGACGGGTCTCTGGGGCCTGGCCCTCGTCTGCCTTCTGGTACCGATGACCTTTGCCTCGCAGTGGGGCTGGACGTCGCCTCGCACCCTGGGCCTGCTGGCCATCGCCGCCGCCGCCCTGGCGGTGTTCATCGCGGCTGAGCGGCGCGTGGCCGACCCGTTGCTCGACCTCGACCTGCTCTTTCACAATCGCCTTTTTGCGGCCGCCAACGTCGCCGCCCTGCTCAACTACATGGCTCTCGGCGCCATCACCATCCTGACGGCGGTCTACCTCGAGGTCGTGCAGGGACGCTCGGCGGGCCTCACCGGCTGGCTGATGCTCGCCCAACCGGCCGTGATGGCCGCCCTGAGTCCTTTCAGCGGACGCCTGAGCGACAGGGTCGGTTCACGCCTGCTGGCCAGCGGCGGCATGGCCATCGTGGCCCTCGGCATGCTGCTTCTGGCGACCATGCCCACCTCGTCGGGCCTCGTGCGGGTGATGGCCAGTCTCGGCGTCGTGGGGCTCGGCATGGCCGCCTTCAGCGCCCCCAACATGAGCGCCATCATGGGCAGCGTGCAAAAGCGGCAGCTCGGCTTGGCGAGCGCCTTCGTCGGCACCATGCGGGTCACCGGCCAGGCGCTCAGCGTGGCTGTTCTGGGCGGGATCGCAGCGAGCGCCCTGGGGCCGGCGGGCGGTCGCCTGCTGCTGACCCTCGGCACGCCGGTGCCGGGCCAGAACCGCGCCGCGGCGCTGGCGTCGGCCGCCTACGTGCTGCTGCACTTCGCCCGTGGCTACCGCTACGCGATGCTGACCGGCGCCGGCCTCGCCCTGGTGGGCGCGCTTGCCTCGCTGACTCGCGGCCAGCACGTGCCGCCGCCGGCCACCGGGCATGGGGGACCGGCGGGCGGCCTGCCTCGCGGTCAGGTATCCTAAGCACTGTGCGAGCGCGGCGCGCTGCCCGGGTCGCGGCAGTGACGAGCGCACATCGATATGCCTGTGCGGGGCAATGCCGCGCAGGCCCGGGGGCAAAGGGCGTGATCATGGCGCGTGACACACGCACAGGCGCGAAGCTGACGACACTGCGCGACTCGCTCGGCCTGACCGTCGAGGAGCTCGCGCAGCGCAGCGGCTGCGATGCCGTGGTCATCGAACAACTCGAGGCGGGCGAGCTGGCGCCATCGCTGGCCCCGCTCATCAAGATCACGCGGGCGCTCGGCTGCCGGCTCGGCACGCTGCTCGACGACGACACGCAGATGGGCCCCGTCGTGACCAGGGCCGATGAGCGCGAGTCGGTCGCGCGCCTGCGGAGTCTCGAGACGGGCGCGGCCGACAGCGGCCAGCTCGAGTTCTTCTCGCTGGCGGCGGGCAAGAGCCTGCGCCACATGGAGCCGTTCCGGATCGTCGTGCAGGCCGGGGCCGGGCGGGCGCTCTCCACGCACGAGGGCGAAGAGGTCATCTACGTTCTCACCGGCGGCGTCGAGATCGAGTATGGCAAGGAGATCTACGCGCTGGGCGCCGGCGACAGCATCTACTACGACTCCGTCGTCCCGCATCAGGTGCGGGCGGCCGGCGCGGATGCGGCGACGATCCTCGCCGTCGTCTGGGCCCCGCTCTGAGGACGGCCGGCATGGCTCTGCACACCGAGGAGACCATCGGCGCGTACTTCGCCCGCGTCGCGGCCGCCGACCCGCGGCGCGAGTTCGTCGTCTACCCCGACCGCGACCTGCGCTGGACCTACGCCCAGTTCGAGGCCCGCGTTGACCGGCTGGCGAAGGGCCTGCTGGCCGTCGGCATCGGGCGCGGCGATCACCTCGGGATCTGGGCGCGCAACGTGCCGGACTGGCTCACCTTCATGTTCGCTACAGCGAAGATCGGCGTCGTGCTGGTCACCGTGAACCCGGTCTACAAGAGTCACGAGCTCGCCTATGTGATGAAGCAGTCCGCCATGAAGGCGCTGTGCATCATCGACGCCTTCCGCGACGTGGACTACGTAGAGATCGTCCGCGAGCTGGTGCCGGAATCGCTCACGCAGGCGCGCGGGCGGCTCGTCTCTGAGCGGTTTCCCGCGCTTCGCAGCCTCATCTACCTGGGCCCCGAGAAGCACCGCGGCATGTATACCGTGCCGGAGTTGCTCCTGCTGGGCGACCATAGCGACGACGCGGCATTCACGGCCGCCACGAGCGCGGTCGCCGGCGGCGACGTCGTCAACATGCAGTACACCTCGGGCACGACGGGCTTTCCGAAGGGCGTCATGCTGACGCACCGCAACATCCTGAACAACGGCTTCTACATCGGTGAGCGCCAGAAGCTCGGCGCCGACGACCGGGTCTGTCTGCCGGTGCCGCTGTTTCACTGCTTCGGCTGCGTGCTCGGCGTGCTGGCCACGCTGACGCACGGCGCGACGCTCGTCATGATCGAAGCCTTCGACCCGCTGCTCGTGCTGGCCGCCGTACAGAAGGAGCGCGCCACCGCGCTCTACGGCGTGCCCACCATGTTCATCGCCGAGCTTGCGCACCCCATGTTCACGATGTTCGACCTGACGAGCCTGCGCACCGGCATCATGGCCGGCAGCCCGTGCCCGGTCGAGACCATGCGCCAGGTGATCGATCAGATGCATGCCCGCGAGATGACGATCTGTTACGGTCTCACGGAGGCGTCGCCGGTGTTCATGCAGACCTCCACCGACGACACCCTCGAGCGCAAATGCGAGACGGTCGGAACCGTGCACCCTGAGGTCGAGGTGCGCGTCGTCGACCCGCGGACCGGGGCCGATTGCCCGGCCAACGTACCCGGCGAGTTCTGCTGTCGCGGCTATAACGTCATGAAGGGCTACTACGACATGCCCGAGGCCACGGCGGCGGTGATCGACGACGACGGCTGGCTGCACTCCGGCGACCTCGGCACGGTCGACGACGACGGCTACTACCGCATCACGGGTCGTATCAAGGACATGATCATTCGCGGCGGCGAGAACATCTACCCGCGCGAGATCGAGGAGTTCCTCTACACGATGCCCGGTATCGAGGATGCCCAGGTCGTAGGGGTGCCCGACGCGAAGTACGGCGAGGTCGTCGGCGCCTTCGTGCGGCGCTCGGCGGCCGCCGATATCGGCGAGTCCGACGTTCAGGAGTTCGCTCGCGCCCGGCTGGCGCGCTACAAGGCCCCCAAGCACGTCTTCTTCGTCGAGGAGTTCCCGCTCACCGCCTCCGGCAAGGTGCAGAAGTACAAGCTGCGTGAGCTGGCACAGAGACTCGTCGACGCTCAGAAGGACACCGTCCCCGAGGCCACCGAGGCCGCCGCGGCCACCGCGGTCACTGAGGCCGTCGAGCTCGGCGAGGCCGCCGGCGACGGCGAAGCGCCCCACGAGGGGCGTGCCCAATGACGGTGCGCGAGCGGGTGGCGGTTGGCGAGCAGGAGATGTACGAGGTGCGCTGGCACGGACGCGGCGGGCAGGGCGCGGTGACGAGCGCCAAGATCCTGGCCGACGCCGGCTTTCGCAGCGGCTTCGCCGGCGTCACGAGCGCGCCGACCTTCGGCGCCGAGCGCCGCGGCGCGCCCATCACGGCCTCGACGCGGCTCTCCCACCGGCCGATCCGCGTGCTGTCGCAGGTCACCACGCCGAACCTGGTCGTGGTGCTCGACGAGACTCTGCTGGGCGGCGACGACATCACCGCCGGCCTCAAACCCGGCGCCGTCGTCATCGTCAACACTGCGCGGCCGGCGGCCGAGCTTGCCATCGACGCGGCCGCGCTGCCCGCGGGCGCGCGCGTCGTGACGGCCGACGTGACCGGCGCGGCGCTGGCCGCCGATCTCATCGTCGGAGGCGCGCCGATGGTCAACACCGCCATGCTCGGCGCGGTCGCCGCGGCGACCGGTCTGATCGGCATGGAGTCGCTCGAAGCGGCGATCGGCCAGGCGTTTGCGCCCGCGGCCGCCAAAAAGAACTTCGCGGCGGCAGTCATGGCCGGCGGCTGCACGAGCGGGTAGGAGCGCACATGGGTACGAGCGACTGCGGCCACGAGATCAGCATGGCGACGCCGAGCGTCGGCGAGGCGGGCAAGACCGGCGCCTGGCGTTCCGAGCGCCCGGTGCTGGTCGCGCCCGAGGCCTGCCTGGCCGTCAAGGCCGGCAAGATCACCTGCCAGCTCTGCTGGGTGTACTGCCCCGACGCCTGCGTCACCAGGAGCGTCGGCCCGGCCATCGACCTGGCGTACTGCAAGGGCTGTGGCATCTGCGCCGCGGTCTGCCCCGCTAAGGCCATCGAGATGCAGCCCGAACACGAGCCCGGCACGTGCGGCCGGTAGGCCGCCGGCCGCCAACAGGGACGACACATATGCCACAGAATCCGACCGCCGGCGTTTCCCTCATGACCGGCAACGAGGCCGCCGCCAGAGCGGCCAGGCTGGCCCGCGTCCAGGTCGTCGCCGCCTATCCGATCACGCCGCAGTCGCCCGTCGTCGAGCAGCTCTCGAAATGGGTCGAAGACGGCGAGCTGGCCTGCGAGTTCGTCGCCGTCGAGTCCGAGCACTCGGCGCTCACCGTCTGCATCGCCTCGTCGACCGTCGGGGCCCGCGTCTTTACGGCGACCAGCTCCAACGGCCTCGCCTACATGAACGAACAGGTCTGGTGGGCGGCCGGCGCCCGGCTGCCCATCGTCATGGCGGTGGTCAACCGCTCGCTGGCCGCCCCCTGGAACGTCCTGAACGACCAGCAGGACTCGATGTCGGAGCGCGACGCCGGCTGGATCCAGCTCTACTGCCGCGACAACCAGGAGATCCTCGACACGTGCGTCCAGGCGTTCCGCATTGCCGAGACGGTGAACGTGCCGGTCATGGTGTGCTACGACGGCTTTCTGCTGTCGCACACGGTCATGCCGGTCGACGTGCCCGAGCAGGCCGCCATCGACGCCTTCCTGCCGCCCCGGCCCAAGCCGCTCACGGTCGTCGATCTGGCCGACCCTCGCAATATCGGTCAGGTGACGCTGGCCGACCCGCGAGCCAACGCCGAGGGCGCCGTGTGTCACGGCTACATGGAGCTGCGGGCGCTGCATCAGCGCGCGATCGTGCAGGCGCTCGACGTCATCCCGCGGGTCGACGCGCAGTACACCGAGGCGGTGGGCCGTTCCTGGGGAGGCCTGTTCTGGGAGGACCGACTCGACGATGCCCAGATCGCGCTCATCGCGGCGGGCTCGCTGGCCACACAGCTCACCGTGACCGTGGACGCGCTGCGGGCCGAGGGCATCAGGGCCGGCGTGCTGGGCATCCGCGCCTACCGTCCCTTCCCGGTCGCGGCGCTGCGCGCCGCCCTGGCGGGCCGCGGCGTGGCGCTGGTCTTCGACAAGGCGCTCTCGTATGGCTTCGGCGGCCCCATCTGCAACGATCTGCGCGCCGCCCTGTGCGGCCGCGCCGACGCGCCCGTCGTCTTTGGCGCCATCACCGGCCTCGGCGGCCGCGACACGACGCCGGACGACCTGGCCGACGCCGCCCGCCGCGCCCTTGCCGACCACGACGCCGGTGTGCGCGAGCGCGCCGACGATTGGCTCACCCTGAAGCTGTGACTGGAGCTTTCTGATGACGAAGATCGTCGACCTTCCCGAGGGCGAGTTCGTGCTCTCCGGCAACCGGGCGTGCGCCGGCTGCAGCCTCGGCATTGGCCTGCGCGCCATCACCAAGGCACTCGACGGACAGATGGTCATGACGGTGCCCGCGAGCTGCCTGACCGTCCTCGGCGGCATGTACCCGGTGAGCTCGGTCACGGTGCCCTGGATCAACGTGGCGTTCGCCTCGACCGCGGCCGCCGCGACGGGCGTCGCCGCCGGTCTGCGGGCGATGGGGCGCGCCGATGGGCTGACGGTGCTGGCCATGGCGGGCGACGGCGGCACCGGCGACATTGGTATCCAGGCGCTCTCCGGTGCCGCCGAGCGCAACGAGGATTTCATCTACCTGTGCTACGACAACGAGGCGTACATGAACACCGGCACGCAACGCTCGAGCCACACCCCGCGGGGCGCCAGAACGACAACGACCTGGGCCGGCAAGCGTGAGAACCCCAAAGACATGCCGGCCATCATGGAGGCGCACGGCATTCCCTACGTCGCCTCGACGTCGGCGGTGTATCCCGACGACGTCTACGACAAGGTGGCCAAGGCACGCGGTATCAGGGGCCTGCGGTATATCCAGATGAGTACCGCCTGCCCGCCCGGCTGGGGATTCGACCCGCGCGACACGGTCCGCCTGGGCAAGCTTGCCGTGCAGACCGGTCTGACCGTGCTCTACGAGGTGCAGAACGGCGTGTTTGGCCTGACGAGCGCGTCACGGACGCTGGCACAGGCCGGCCGCCGCCGGCCGGTGGCCGAGCTCATCGCCGCGCAGGGCCGGTTCAAGGGCATGAGCGACGAAGACGTCGGTGAGATCCAGGCGTGGATCGACTCGCGCTGGGAGCGCTTCATGGCCAGAGAGTCAGACCCAGCCGGGCACTGAGCGACCGGCTGGGCGCCGGCGCGCCAGGGGGGCGCGGGGCGGGCGCCAGCGGCGCCGCCCCGCGCCTTTGCGGGTCTGCTAGGCGCCCGTCAACCGGCCGCCGGCGCGGCGGTCGGCGCGGCAGTCGGCGTGGGGGTCGGCAGGACGTGGACGGTGACTTTCGTGGCGCTGAACACCGGCTGCGCCTGACTTCTGTCGATCGTGCCGCTCACCCAGGCCTTCTCGCCGAGAACGACCTGCGCGAGAGTGATCGTCGTCGTGGTGTTGCCGCTTTCCTGGAGAATCTGCGTCTGCGGTGTGACCACGACCGTCAGGCTGGTGCCGAGCTGCGCCCAGAGCGCCCGCGTGGCGGAGTTTACGGTGAGCGTGATCGTGTTGGGGCTGGCCTGGGCGTCGATGGCCGTCAGCGGACCGCCGCAGCCGAAGTTGGTGAGCTTGGCGACCGGCGTGCGCTCGACGACCTTGATGGTCTGCGCTATGTAGACGGGGTACTGAGCGTCGCTGCGGTCGACCGTGCCGCTCACCGCGACCTTGTCGCCGGCGTGCACGCCGCTCAGCGTGATCAGGTGAGCGACGCCGTCGCTGACCATGAGGATGCGGGCGTGAGCGGCCACGCGCACCACGAGGCTGCCGCCGATGAACGGCTTGACGGCGCGCGAGCCCAGATCGACGTGCAGGCGCACGGCGCCGGCGGTACGGATGACGTGCTGCACGGCGCCGACGGCGGCGAAGTCCTTGGCCGGCGCGCGCCGGGCTGAGTTCGAGGTCCGGGCCAGCGCCGGCACGGCGAGCATCAGGGCGACCGCGAGCACCGCGGCGCCGACGAGCAGCTTCCTCTTCATCTGAGAGCCTCCTGGGTGAGTGGGGCGCGGCCGGGCTGACCGCTCAGTAGAAGAACGTTCCGGGCAGCCCAAACCATAGCGGCGCCACAAGGCGCTCGGTGGCCCTGGGTGGCGGCGTGACGGCGGTGCGCTTGCGGGGGCGGAGGGTCGGGCCGGCCGCGAGCCGCGGATACGGATGAGACGGCCGCCGCCGGTCTACGGTGTGTGCGGGTGGGTGCGGCGCAGCTCCTGCAGGCGCTGTCTCGAAAGCAGGACGCAGTCGGTCGCCGCCGCTTCGCCGGCGGCTACGTCGCGCGCCAGCGTGGCGCAGGTGGGCGCGCCGCAGAGGCCGCAATCGTAGCCGGGCAGCGAGTGCAGCACGGTCTCGGCCTCCTTCACGCGGCGGACGCGCTCTCTCAGGTCGCCGGCGTTGGTCCGCACGCGCGGCGCGAAGGGGCGTTCGAGCAGGAACTCGACATCAGGGTAGCGGCGTTCGACTTCGGCGTCGGTCACAGGGTCGGAGGCCGGCAGGCCGGCCATGAGGGTCTGCAGCTTCGCCTGACAGACGTAGACGTTGTCGACGGTCAGGTTGCCGTTGCCGCACCCGGCCCAGCAGGCATAACACTCGATGAAGTCGATGTCCTTGAGCTTGCCGCGCTCGACGTCGTCGAACACGCGGGTCACGTTGGGCAACCCCGTGACCGAGATGTAGCGGTAGTCGCGCAAGACCGCGGGAAGCGCGCGCGGCGTCGCCCAGCGCAGCATCGGCCGCGAGCGCGCCACCGTGGGCTCGAGGGACTGTCCGCCGCTCTCATTCACCAGTCGAGCCTCGGCCAGTACGGCGTTGTACACCTGCGGGATGCCCACCGTGCCATCGAGACTGCTCGTGCCGCCCTCGGCCGGCTGGGCGATGGAGATGGTGCGCGCCTGGCAGGGCGACACGTAGATGGCGGCGATCTGCTCGGGTGGCAGGCCGAGCTCCTGCGCATAGCGCCGCTTGATCTCACGGCCCGCGATCTCGCGCGGCGGCTCCATCTGCAGGAGCTGCTCGGCCATGCGTGGATAGGAGACCTGGATCAGCCTGACGATCACCGGGCAGGTCATGTTCACGAGCGGCCGGGCGCCCTGCCAGCGCGCGGCGTACTCGGCGATCGCCCGGGCTCCGAGCCCAAGGTCGATCCCGTAGTCCCAGACGGCATCGAAGCCGGCCGCCAGCAAGCCCCGGGCGACGGTCTCGGGGCGCACCTCGAGCGGGAACTGGCCGAACAAAACGGGCGAGGGGACCGCCACCTTGAAGGCGAAGTGGGCGAACTCCTCGAGCGTGCGCGTGGTGGCGATGATGGCGCCCCGGGTGCAGGCCTTCAGACAGGAGCCGCAATCGATGCACAGCTCGGCCTGCACGCTGGCCTTGTCGTGTTTGACGCGGATGGCGTGTGTCGGGCACGAGCGCATGCAGGCGAGGCAGCCGTCGCAGGCCTCGTCGTCCATGCGAAAACCGTGGGCGTACTCGGTCACGGCGCGCCGTCCAGGCTGATGCGCGAGGAGACAACCGTGCCCTCGCCGACCCGCGACTTCACCGAGAACTCGTCCGAGTTGCGGCGGATGTTGGGCAGCCCCATGCCAAAGCCGAACCCCATCTCGCGCATCTCGTCGGTGGCGGTAGACCACCCTTCCTGCAGGGCAAGGTCGAGGTCGGGGATGCCGGGGCCACGATCGGCGATCTCGACGCCGATGTCCTCGTCGGTGAGCACGAAGGTGACCGTGCCCTCGTCTGCGTACATGACGACGTTCATCTCGGCCTCGAAGGCGATGACGACGGTACGGCGGATGACCGCGGGGTCGATCTCGAGCTCCTTGAGCAGCGACTTGATCTCTGTCGAAGCCTCTCCCGCCCTCTCGAAATCGCGCCCGTGGATCGTGAACGAGCGCGAGAGCAGCTCGTCGGGCATCTACATCGCCCCCTTGAGCCCCGTGACGTAGAGAATGCCGCAGGCTTCGAACATCCCCAGCTTTGTCGTGAACACGGGGATTCCCTTGTCGCGCGCGAGCTCGAGCACGGGCGCGGCAGGCTGCTTGCCGCGCACGTACACGATGGCGTGCACGTCGGCGACCACCGCCGTGCGCACCGACTGAATGTTGGTGAGGCCGGTCAGCATGACGGCTCCAGGGCTGGGAAAGGCGAGGATCTCGCTCATGCCGTCGGAGGCCACGACCGTCTCGATGTCGGCGACGCCGTCGGCCGGCGTCAGCGCCGTGCAGCTCAGGGCGGCGGCGATCTCTGCGAGCTTCATCGCCGCCGGCTCCTACCTCATGCCGAGCTCGAACAGCTTGGCGGCGTACGACCAGGTGTCGACCGGCGTGGAAAACAGGGCGATGCCGGCCTTCTCGGCGAGCTCCACAACGTCGGCCGCCGGGCGCTTGTCGCGGGCGAACACGACGGCTCCGACGTCGACCAGGTTGGCGGCGGCGATGAGGCTCTTGTGCGTCTGCAGCGTGAGCAGCAGCCCGCAGCCGGTGGCGCCGGTGATGATGTCGGACACCATGTCGGAGATGTACACGCCGGTGAGCTCTTCGTCGTCCCAGCTCGTGAGCGCCTCGAGCCCAGTCTTGTTGACAACCTCGGAGATCTTCATGCAGGGTCCCCTCTCCTCTGTGACCTCTCGCGCAGCATCAATAGAAGTCGGTCAAGCCGGTATCGGCGATAACGATGCCCGTGCAGCGGTCGATGCGGTCGCACATCTTGCAGGGCACGACCACGATCGACCTTCGCCGGGAGTGCAGCCGCTGGTTGAAATACTCGGTGAGGGCCTTGACTCCGGCGTCGCTGACGCAGGCGCCCCCGGCATGGGAGGAGTCGGCGCACAGCGCGACGTAGATCGAGGTCTTCTTGCCGAGCTCGAGCGAGAGGCGGCCGACCTCGCAGCCGGGATCGTCGCAAGTGGACAGCATGAGGCCCATCATGTCGCTCAGATCGATCGTCTCGCCGCAACTGTCGCAGCGCAAGTCGAACGTGACGGCCTGGTAGCCGGCCAGATGCTCCCAGAAGTGGGCCCCTTCGCGATACTCGTCGACGGGGGCGACGGGCTCGGTCGAAAAGAAGGAGCTGCGAGCGCCGCAGTGGTAGCAGCCCTCCACGACCAGGTAGCCGCTGCGAATGCCGGTCATCGACCAGCTGTGAGCGCAGGTACTCATCGGGCCTCCAGTCCGCTGGGACGATGCCAGCCGGGGGATATGTCGGAAGAAAAGGCAAGGCGGGGGACGCCTTTGGGCCGCACGAATCTGCCGGCGCCGCGCCTGCTTGCCGGCTGCGCCGAACCCATGAAGACGCGCAACGGGTGCGAGGTCATGCCCTTGGGCCCTCCCCCCGACCATCGGATGCGAGCCGGACCGTTCACGTTCACAAAGCCGGGTCGAACGTGACCGCATGGTATCACAGGCGGGGCCCGCGAGGCGCTGCCCAGAGTCGACACCCATCGGTTCGGCCACCTGCTGCCAGGGCCGCGCGAAACGAGACGGCGAAATGGCCACCATGACGGCGACTCGCGGGTATGCTGTCCTTGAACATCGACCCGACCAGGAGGGGGTCCACCATGATCAAATGTGCCGGATGCACGCTGAGCGCGCTGCTGGGGGCGATCGGCGCGACCATCGCCGTCGTGAAGTTCGCCGTCGTCGCGCTCGCGGCGCTCGCGGGATTCGCCGTGGTCGCCGCCGGGCTGCTGGCCTACCTGAAGCGCGAGCAATGGACGAAGCCGGCCTACCGCTGGGCGCGCGACACGTCGGGGCGCTGGAGCATGACGCCCTGGACGCCGGCCGCCCCCGGCGCCGCCGGGTTCGAGCCGGTCGTCGAGCCGACCCCGGCCGACGGGGCCGCCGGCTGAGGCGCGCACTCGACGCTCCGTCGTAGCCTCGCTGCATGTCTCGGCGCCGGTGGCTCGCGCTCCTCGTCGTAGCCGTCGTCGCCGGTATCGTCGCCACAGCCGCGGCGCCGGCGCGCGCGGCTGCGGCCGCCGCCCAGATCTGGGCCCCGTTCGTGCTGGTCATGGGGCTTCTGCTGATCGGCGCCGCCGCCGATGCCGACGGGCTCTTTGTGGCCGCCGGTGGCCGGTTGGCGCGTCTGCCGGGACGGCCCGTCCTTCTCTACGTCGCCGCACTCGGCCTGGTGGCCGCGGTCACGGCCGTCCTGAACCTCGACACGGCCGTCGTCTTCGTCACACCCGTGCTGCTGGCGGCCGCCGCGAGCCGCGGCATCGACGAGGCCGCGTTTCTCTACGGCAGCGTCGCCATGTGCAACTCGGCGTCGCTCATCCTGCCGGGCGCCAACCTGACGAACCTCATGGTGCTTGGCCATGGGCACGTGTCGGGCGCCACGTATGCCCTGCGCATGGCCCCCGCCTCTGCCGCCGCCGTGCTTGTCACGGGCGCCGTGCTCACAGCGCTTTTTCACCGCTCCCTGCGAGCGGACGCCGCCGTCGCCGGCGCGGGTGCCGGTGCGCCGCGTCTGCTGCTCGGTCCGGGCGTGGTCGCCACCGCCGGGGCCACTTTGCTGGTGCTCTTGACGCGTGAGTCGGCGCTGCCGGTCCTCGTGCTGGGCGTCGCCGCCGTGCTGGTGTCGCGTCGCCTCGGCCGCCTCGGGCAGCGACGCCTGCGCGCCGCTGTCAACGTGCGTCCGCTGCTGCTGTTGTTCCTGGTCGCTCTGGCGCTCGGCACGCTCGCCCGGAGCTGGTCGGGACCGACACATCTGCTGGCCGGCACGGCGCCCTGGGAGAGCGCTGCGCTGGCGGCGGTCTCCGCGGTGCTGGTCAACAACTTGCCGGCCGCGGCCCTGTTCTCGGCGCACGCGTCGGCGGACGTGCGCGCCTTGCTCGTCGGGCTCGACGTGGGACCCAACCTCGCCGTCACCGGCGCGCTCTCGGCGCTCCTGTGGCTGCGTATCGCGCGCACCGCCGGGCAGCGCCCTTCGCCACGAACGTACTCGCTGGTCGGGCTGGCGGTCGCGCCGCTTTCGATGGCGGCCGCCATCGTGGCGCTGCGGCTGTTTTCTCTCGGGCGTCTTTGAGGGCGAGTCCGCGACCCCGACGCCGGAGAGGCCGTCCCCATCATGCCGTCGCACCGGCGTAGGCTAACCGGCGGTTAACCGCGGCATGCGACCATCGGCTGGTCGACTGTGAGACCAGCGGCAGATCGAAAGAGACGAGGGAAGCGGGGATCATGACGGTACTGCGCGGCGCCGACGACAGGCAAAAGGTCCGGGACGAACCGGCGGCGACCAATGACCGGCGCAAGACGAAGATCGTCGCTACGCTGGGGCCGGCGTCGCGCGACGAGCGCGTGCTCAACGGCCTGGTCCGGGCCGGCATGGACGTGGCGCGTATCAACCTCTCGCACGGCAGCACCGCCGAGCATGCCGCGGCGATCGCCGCGGTGCGCCGCGTCGCGGCCCTGCGCGCCGCGCCGCTGGCCGTCCTCATCGACCTTCCCGGCCCCAAGCTGCGGCTCGGCGACCTGCCGCGGCCGCTCCAGGTCAAGGCGGGAGAGACGGTCGTGCTCGGCGCGCCGCCGGCCGCCCAGCTGCCAGTCAACTTTCCTGAGCTCCTGCCGCACTTCACCCGCGACGAGCTCGTGCTCATCGACGACGGCGCCGTGGAGTTACGGGTGCGGGCGGTCTCGCCGTCCGCGGTCACGCTCGAGGTGCTAAACGACGGTACGATCGAGTCGCGCAAGGGTGTGAACCTGCCCGACACGCACCTGCCGATCGGCGCCCTCACGGCCGCCGACCGCGAACTGCTCGCCTGGGGCCTGGGGCAGGACGTCGACTACGTCGCGCTGTCGTTCGTGCGTTGCGCCGACGATGTGCGCGAGCTCAAGGAGCACATCGCGGCGGCCGGCGGTGACCAGCTCGTGATCGCCAAGATCGAAAAGAAGGAGGCGCTGGCGGTCCACGAGGAGATCATCGCCGCGGCCGACGCCGTCATGGTGGCGCGCGGCGACCTGGGCGTCGAGATCGACCCGGCCACCGTGCCGATCTGGCAGAAGCGCATCATCCACG
>Ga0182021_10000735_pt1 | contig 36290 bp, 23 predicted proteins | sample 612E3MmetaG_FD_120493 | JGI IMG/M metagenome (GOLD analysis project Ga0182021, IMG submission 120493) | Permafrost microbial communities from Stordalen Mire, Sweden - 612E3M metaG (Illumina Assembly) | ecosystem: Environmental > Terrestrial > Soil > Wetlands > Permafrost | place: Sweden...
GCTGGAGTGGCGGAACTGGCAGACGCACGGGACTCAAAATCCCGCGGCCTTCACTGGTCATGAGGGTTCGACCCCCTCCTCCAGCACCATTCAATCGATTGTGGGGCGGGCAATCCTGCCCGCAGCCGCCTTTCAGGCGGCTTTTTCGCGTCGTGCGCGAGTCTCCGCAGCCGTCGTCGCCGGCTGAAAGCCGGCTGCAGCCACGAATGGCTGCCCCCCACGGCTACGTGCATCCTGCCTATTCTGTTTGCCGCGGACCACTAGGCGTCAGGGTGAGAGGTGCGGTTCCACGCACTGTTTGCCGTATCCATGCACTATACTGGTTCATCATGAAAGCTCTCCTGCTCTGCCTGCTACCCTGTGCGCTTTGCGCCCAAACGCGCCCCGCGCCGCCGATTCCGAAGTACGAGGTGAAGCGCGCCACGTCGCCCATCGTCATCGACGGAAAGCTGGACGACAAGGCCTGGGCCGCCGCCAACAAAGCCGAGCTGACCTTCCCTTGGGAGTCGCAGACCGGCGCCAAACAGAAGACCGTCGCCCGCCTGCTATGGGACGACGACAACCTGTACGTTTCCTACCAGTGCGAGGACGCCGATATCACCGCGCAACTCACCCAGCGCGACGACCCCACCTTCCGCGACGATGCGGTCGAGATCTTCATTAACCCGCTTCCGGCCCAGCAGACCACCGCCTACATAGGCCTCGAGATGAACGCGCGCGGAACGCTCTACGACTACCTCAGTGTGGGTATAACCTCGTCCCGCCGCCTGTTCTTCAAGCGATTCAATCTCGAAGGCGTGAAAGTGGCGACCTCGCTCGACGGCACGCTCAACGACAGAACCGACAAAGACCGCGGCTGGAGCCTTGAGGTGGCCATCCCCTGGGCCAACTTCCAGGAGTTCTCCCGGCGGCCGGCGGCCGGCGCCGTGTGGAGCTTCAACTTGAACCGATGGGACGGCGTCGAACCAAACCGCCGCATGAGCATCTGGTCGGACTCCATGTTGGAGCAGCCCGGTCCTCACGCCCCCGAACGATTCGGCGAGATGCGATTCGTCGAGTAGCGGACTTTCCTCCGCTGCCAGCCCAACCTCCTCGATTCCCCGGAATCTGTTTGCCCGGCCCTCGCATGGCATCACGGTACACGCGGACTGGTTGGCTCGCGTTGCTGAAATGACAGAGTGCTACTATGGAAGACTTACAAGCAGTGAGGTGAGCGATGAATCGACGTTCCTTTCTGGCATCCGTGCCTCTGGCTTCGCTGGCCGGCGCGTTCAGTGCCGCCAAGGCCGCCAAAGGCGGCGAATACCTGGTCTACATCGGCACGAACACGCACACCAAGAGCAAGGGCATCTACGCCTACCGGTTCCAGCCTTCAACCGGAAAGGTCTCGCCCATCGGCTTGGTGGCCGAGACTCCCAATCCCTCCTGGCTCACGGTGCATCCGGGCCTCAAGTACCTCTACGCGGCCAATGAAGCCGAATTGAAGCGCGAGCCCGGTAAGCCCAACAATATCAGCTCCTTTGCGCTCGACCGCGCCTCCGGCAAGCTCACCTTCCTGAACCGCGCCTCGGCGGGGGGCCAGGGCCCCTGCTACGTGTCGCTGGACAGGACCGGCAAGGTGCTCCTGCTGGCCAACTACGGCAGCGGCAGCGTGGCCGCGCTTCCCATCCAGGCGGACGGCCGCCTGGGCGAGGCCACCGCCTTCGTGCAGCACAAGGCCGCCAGCGTGAATGCCCAAGGTCAGCCGAGGCCGCGCGGGCATTGCATCCTGGCTTCCCCCAACAACCGGTTCGCGCTGGCCGCCGACCTTGGCCTGGACCAGTTGTTCGTGTACCGCTTCGACGCCGCCAAGGGTACCCTGACCCCCAACGATCCGCCCTTCGCCAAGATCGCTTCCGGCACTGGACCGCGGCACTTCGCCTTTCATCCCAACAAGAAGCTGGTATATGTTGTGAGCGAAATGGGGAACATCGTGACCATGTTCCAGTACGCCGATTCTACGGGCACGCTCACCGAACTCGGAACCGTTTCCACGCTGCCCAAGGACTTCACCGGGAAAAGCACATCGGCCGAGATCGAGGTGGACCGCGCCGGCAGGTTCCTGTATACCTCCAACCGCGGCCACGACAGCATCGCCCAGTTCGCCATCGACCCGAAGAAGGGGACGCTCACCCCGGTCGAGCACGTGCCCACGCAGGGCAAGACACCGCGCAACTTCGCCCTGGATCCGACTGGACGGTACCTGTTCGTGGCGAATCAGGATTCCAACAACATTGTGGTGTTCCGCGTGGATCCCGGAACCGGAAAACTGGCGCCTTCCGGCACCGTTCTGGATGACGCGCCCGAGCCGACCAGGGTACTTTTCGTGCCGGCGATGTAGCGCGGCGGCGTCTCGCGAATTGCCTGTACACCTCCGCCCGGTGGCACGCTTCCGGCCCCGGCGCAGGCCTCCTTGCCCTGGGATGAGGCCACCCCGGCCGCCCCGTCATGCGGTTGCCAGTTAGAGTGTTTTCGCGCGATAATACGCCCCGTCTGCTAGAATGTCAATGCGGAGTCGAGTACATCAATGAGGGCTCAACAGAACGGGTTCGCCGAGCGGGCGTACACGCACATTCGGGAGAAAATCCTGCGTGGTCAACTTCCCTTCGGAGCGCCCATATCGCGGCGGGAGCTTTCGATCGAATTGGGCATGAGTATGCTCCCCATCGGCGAGGCGTTGCGGCGGCTGGAGGACGAAGCGCTGGTGGAGGCCGTTCCCAGGGTCGGCACCCTGGTGAAGACTCCCACGCCCCAGGATATCCGCGGCTTCTACGTGGTGCGCGAGGCCCTCGAAAGCCAGGCGGCCAGGCTATTCGCCGACAAGGCCACGCCAGCCGATCGGAAGGAGCTGACGGTGCTCGCCGAACGGCTGGATGATGCGTACTCCAATTGCGCCGAGTTAGGAGAAGTATCGGCGCAGCAGCTATATGAGTTGCGGGACGAGCACATGAAGTTCCATCTGACGGTCGCCGAGGGTGCGCACTGCCCATTCCTGCGGCGGGCTATCGAGAAGAACCAGGTGCTGATCTTTAACTGGTTTCTCGACCTGCTGTTCGGTTACCCCGGGCTGCCCCAGGATTGGCACAAGGAGCTTGCCAGCGTGCTCACGGGAACGGATGTCGAGGCCGCCGATCGAGCTATGAGGCGGCACGTACGGTTCCGTATGGACGAACTCTTGGTCAAGTTGGAACCGTACTACAGCCTGGATCGGCACCACATCGCGAGGACCATCAGCAAGTTCCCATCCCTTCCGCAAGACGACGCTGTACCTTCCTCGCTTTAAGAAGGCTGCCAGAAGAGCGGGGCCGATTTCGCATTTGACATTGTTCAAAATCCGATTTAGCATAGCACCCGTGTGCTCTGAGATTACAGTTTCCTCCAGAAAGATCTCCGGATGAGCACACAATTTGAGCGAACAACTTCGGGAGGCGTTCCGACATGTCGCAAAAGCAGGTAGATCGACGTTCCTGGCTTCGGGGATTGGCCGGCGTGGGCGGTTTGTTTGCCTTGGACGCAGCATTCACCGCCGAACGGACCAGCGCTGCCGCCGTGGGACCGAACGACAACATCAAGATCAGCAAGGTGGAGACGTTCGTACTGAAGAACTCGTGGGTCTTTGTCAAGATCTCCACGGATGCCGGCATCGTCGGCTGGGGCGAAATGCTCAAAGACGACGCCAAGGCCTGTGCCGCGGGCGCCCAGGAAGCGGGACGCTTTCTGGTGGGCCAGGACCCCAACCGGGTAGTCTATCTCTGGCAGCAGATTCAGCGCGGCGGTTTCTATCGGGGCGGCCCTGTCAAGACCGCCATCCAGAGCGGCATCGATCAGGCCCTATGGGACATCAAGGGCAAGGTGTATGGCGTGCCCGTCTACAAGCTTTTGGGTGGACCGACCCGCGACCGCATCCGGGTGTATGGCACGGTCAGCGAAAAGACCGGCGTGAACGCCATGAAGATCCAGCCTCGCGGTCTCAATCGCGGAGCCCTCAAGTATGTCGAGGGGCAGAAGTTCGTCGATGAGGTGGTGGACAACTTCAAGGCCACCCGCCAGAAATTCGGCTCGGGAGTGGACATCGCTCTCGACTTCCATGGCGCTGTGCAGCCGGCGACGGCCTTGCTCCTGGTCAAGGCCCTGGAACCGTATCAGCCCTGGTTCTATGAAGAGGTGGTCCAATGCCTCAACGTGGATGTGATGGCCGAGATCGCCAGGAAGACCTCTATTCCCCTCGCCACAGGGGAGCGCATCTATCTCAAATGGGGATTCCGGGAGATCCTCGAGAAGCGAGCCGCCAGCATACTTCAGCCGGATGTCTGTTATGCCGGCGGCATCACCGAGCTTCGCCTGATTGCGGGTATGGCCGAGGCCTACTATTCACCGCTTGCCCCGCACAATCCGCAGGGGCCCTGTTCGCTGGCCGCCAGCTACCAGATCGCCGCGTCGATTCCGAACTTCCTCATCCAGGAGCGGGGCGATAACAACTACGAGGACCTTTTGGCAAAGCCCCTGCCGCCGGTCGAAAAAGGATACCGCCCGATACCAACCGATCCGGGCCTCGGGATCGTCATCGACGAAGAGAAGCTGAAGGCGCAGGTGGGTGAGCCCACCCTGTACCGGCCCCGCTTCGACCCCGACGACAACTCGGTCGTGGACTGGTAACGCCCGTCCGAGCGCTTACGTTCGCGGCTCCGCAAAACCATGCAGCCCGAACCGAGCCGCGAACGTAAGAGAGCGGTTGCAGCCCGAACCGAGCCGGGAACGTGAGAGAGCGGTTGCCGTAGTACGCCTCGGTTCAGCCTTGCCGGCCCCGCTTCACCTCTTCGATGAAGCCAGTCGCGCGGCGCGTCAGTTCCGCCATGTCACCCGAGTCCAGCAATGCCTGATTGATCAGGCTGCCACCCACGCCCAAGGCCACAGCGCCTTTCCGGATAAAGTTGGCGGCGGTCTTCAGGTCCACACCGCCCACAGGCACGATTTGCAGTTGCGGCAGAGGGGCCAGTATCGCTTTGACCAGATCCGGACCACCGACATCGGCGGGAAACAGCTTGATCATGTCGGCACCCGCCTCCCACGCGGTCAGCATCTCGGTGGGTGTGGCGCAACCCGGCATGACCGGAACACTGTATCTGTTGCAGAGCCGGATCACCTCCAGGTTCAAGGTGGGCGCCACCACGAACCCGGCACCCGCCAGTATCGCGGCCCTGGCCGTTTCAGGGTCCAGGACCGTCCCCGCCCCAAAGAGCACCTCGCTGCCGTACTTCTTTGCCGCTTCGGCAATGATACTCAAGGCGCCCGGAGTCGTCATCGTGACTTCTATGACCCTCACGCCGCCTGCCTTAATAGCATCCGCCGCGGCCATCAACTGCTCTGAGCTCTTGGCGCGCATGATGGCGATGACACCCGTCTCGCGAATCAGCCTCAGCCCGTCGATCTTCGTCATCTTGCTGTCCTCCAATCCGTACCGTTCTCGATTCCCATTAGCGCGAGGTCCTCTTCCCGCCACCGGCGACGTCCACCTTCATCAATGCCTGCACCTCGTCTTTCACGATGATCGGCAGATCGAACATCAATGTCTGCTTCAAGCGTGTCGCGGCATCGCCTACCAGCACTCCCTTGACTATGCTCTCACCGCTGAACCCTTCCGTCAGCAGCCCATAGTAGAAACCGGCGTTCCAGGTATCCCCGCCACCCAGCCGGTCGCACAGAGTGACGGACCTGACGGCCGGCGAGCGGAAGAATGTGCCATCGGCATGAACGGCCGCCGATTCCCACCGGTGCTGCTCGAAGGAATCGGGATAGCGAATCGTAATGGCCACGATCCTGGTATGAAACCGCCGATGAACCTCCTCGGCGAACACCCGGATGTCATCGTCCTCCAGACGCCCCATATCGCCATCGACGATCTGCCGGGCGGAATACTGCCCGCAGTCGATTCCGTACAACTCGGCCATGTCTTCAATAGTCGTGATGAGCACGTCGATGTTGTCGGCCACGATCGGGGTCATCAACGCGCGTGCCTGCTCCTTGGACCACAGCGTGCTGCGATAGTTAAAATCAAGCCCCACCAGACAATCGCCGGGCGTGCCGGCAATAGCTTCCTTAAAGGCCTCGTAATTGTAGTTGCGATCGTAGTTACTATGATTCGCCAGGCCAAAGGTGATGCCGGATGTGTGGAACAACCGGGCGTCCTTTAGCACGCTCCGCCAGTCGACCATGCCGGCGTCCAGCCGGGACGCCGCCGAATACTTCCGTTGGTAGATCCCCGTGTCCCGCCGGGGAGTCCGCCCGATCTCATAGATCAGCCGCCCGATCGGCTCCGTCTTCGACGCCCACACAAGGTGATCTGTGACCACTCCATTCTCCCGGGCGATGTTGCGGACCGCATGGCCGTAAGGATTGTCGGGCACACGCGTGATATAGGCCGAGGGAATCCCCAGGCGCGCCAGCCCGATAGCCAGCGTGTATTCGCTCCCCGCCATGGACAGGCGCACCAGGCGTGTGCGCTCGGGACGTTCCATGTCCGCGGGTGTGTCGCGAACCATCACTTCACCAAACGTCGCGAATGCCGGCCCGCGTCCGGCGAAGTTACTAAGATCGTCCTTGGCGATAGTAAACGTGCGCGCTTCCGTCATGTACCTTTCCTCTTATCCTGGACTCTGCGACAGGGCTAGAGTTGTGTGCCGTCAATCGGCGGCCGAACCGGCGGCGATGTCCAGGTGCGGACGGCTACGCACCCCTCGGCCACGCCCGCGTCCGAACCCCGGGTCGGGCGTCACCGGACCCATCCATGGCAGATGGCGGTCGATATTCGAGTGAGGCTGTTGCGGGGCCGGCGGAGAGCCTCCCGCCCGCCCCATCGCACCCGCGCCGGCGAGGCAAAGTACCTCGCGGCGGCTAAAACTACCGATCATCTGTCGCTACTCCACTACCAGTGTTGGACGGAACCGTCCGGGCGCGTGTAGAACTGGCGCCGGCCGGTCTGGGTGACTTCGCTAATGAGTTTCACCTGCTTCACGTCGAGTGTCACACCCAAACCGGGACGTTCGTTGGTGTAGGCCTTGCCATTCTTGAAGTCCAGGCACTCCGGCAAATACGGCAGAGGGCGATAATTGCACTCGAAGATCACGGGACCGGAGAACGTGGACAGACAGCCGACCTGCGCGGCCGTGGAAATCGGTCCGGTGAAATGCGGGGCAATGCCTACGCCATGCGTCTCACACAGCGCCGCCACTTTCATCATTTCGGTAATGCCGCCGACGTTGGGCAGCGGTACACGGACGAAATCGATGTCGTGGTTCTCCACCAGGCGATTGAAGTCCCAGCGCGCGCCCCATTCCTCCCCGGGAGCCAGCGGGCAAGTGGTCATCTTACGCAATCGGGGGATGTCTTCGAGGAAGTGCTCGTCGCGGACCGGGTCCTCCACGTAGTAGGGCTCGTATTCCTCGATCAGCTTGCAGCAGCGCAAGGCGTCGATGTAGTCGAACTTCTGGTGGAAATCGATGTTGAAGTCGCCCTTTGGGCCGACACCCTGCCTGGCCGCTTTGCAGGCCTCCGCCACCAGGTGCACCCGCTCGCGCTGATTGAAGACGTTGTCCGGAATGGCGCCGCCCACGGAGGCGTCCATCCGGTAGCACCGATACCCGGCCGCCATAGTGGCTTCGGCACTGCGGCGGATGTAGTCGAACGGGTCGCCGGCCGGCTGGCCCCCGCCGCCACCCCTACCACCCCGGCCGCCTTCCGGCGCGGGTTCCCCGGCCGGGCGAACATTGCCGGTGGCGTAGCACTCCACATAGTTGCGAACCGAGCCCCCCAGAATCTGGTGGATCGGCAGTTTCAGGGCTTTGCCCTTGATATCCCACAGCGCCAGGTCCATGGCGCCAACCGCGTGCATCTTCTCGCGGCCCGGCGGATAGAACCACCCGACGTACATCTCCTGCCAAAGCCGCTCGATATGAAACGGGTCCTGGCCAACCAGGTTTCCGGCACACTGCTCCAGCGTGTCCCTACTCCCGCCTTCGCCGATTCCCGTGATGCCAATGTCCGTCTCAACCGTGACCACCATATTGCTTTGGTTGAAGAGCCGGTTGACGTTGGGCGGCTCGTAGATACTCACTTTTGTGACTTTGGCCTTAGGCAAAGCAGCATCCAGCCGGAGTGGCCCTGCCAATACGGCGGCTGGCGCGGCGGCCAGCGACTTCAGAAATGACCTTCGGAACATTACGCAACTCCTTTCAGCGCGGAAATCTGTCGGCGTTCATGCGTATCGGTAGGTTACCACGGCCTTGCCCTGTCCAGGCGGGCAGAGCGCAACCCCGGGGGAGCAGAAGGCCTTGGCTTGTCGGCAAGTCCCTTCTCCGGCCCAATTGCTATCGGATAGTATGCTACTGCAATGTTACGTAAACGTCAAGGTGATTTCAGGTCGATTCGTCTCTGGTGTTGAGAATCGACGCTAGTAACGTGTTCATAATAAGCCCTTTACGTCCATTTCAAGAGCGGCGATTTCAGGGTTGGCACTCGATGGGCCAAGCAATTACAGAGGGCCGCTTCGCAGTCTGGCCGAGACGAAAACCCAGTCGGCATAATTGCCGGATGACCCCAGCAGGGCCATATTTCCGGCTGTCGGAGACCTCGCGCAGCCTACACGGAGCCTCCTGGAGATTTTGTCGTTGACACCACCTACGGCTGATGGTAAAATCCATCCGTGTTGTCAACCAGTGGAATCTTGAAAAAATATATCAGTTTCGGTAATTGACATTTTATTAGTCGCTTCTGCAATCGTGTAGAGTGATAGAGGAATGATTACTGGAACGGTTTCGGATGCCAAGGGTTGGAGCTGGTTTTGCGATCCGAATATTCGGTAAAAGGAGAGCGCAGATGAGATCCGTCGGAAATGCGATTTATAGTACGTGCCTTATCGGTTCGCCGGGGTGCCGGTTGGCTACCCGGAACTGGAGGTTGAATGTGCTTCGACTATTAAGCGCCGCCGTGGCGATTTTGGTGCTGACGGTCTCTGCTCTTGCGCAGGGCGACCGCGGAAACATCACTGGAACGGTGATGGATTCAAGCGGCTCCGTCATTCCCGACGCTAAGGTGGTTCTGGCCGACGCGGCGACGGGTTCACGCCGCGAAACCACCACCACCGCGACGGGCAACTACTCTATTACGGGCATTTCCGCGGGCGTCTATACGCTTTCGGTGGAGGCGTCCGGGTTCTCCCGGTACGAGCAGACCAACATCCGAGTGCAAGTGGCGGTCTCCGCCCGCGTGGATGTCGCCATGAAAGTAGGGCAGGCTACGGAGTCGATAGTGGTATCGGCGGACGCCACCATGCTGAAGACGGAAAGCGCCGAGGCGTCGTCCACTGTTTCGGGGGCCACCGTCGACGACCTGCCCATTAACTATGGCATCGGCGCGGGAGCGATCCGCAACCCCCTCGCCTTCGTGCAACTGACGCCCGGCGCCACCATGAGCGGGTGGAACAACATTAACGTCAACGGACTGGCCGCCGGATCTTTCCGGATCCTGCTGGAAGGCCAGGAGTCCGACAACACTCTCTCACGGTCGGCCTCGGACGAGGTGCAGCCCTCGGTGGAGGCGCTCGAGCAGTTCACTATTCAGACCTCCAATTTCTCGGCCGAATACGGGCAGGTGGCCGGTGGATTGTTCAATTTCACGGCCAAGAGCGGCACCAACTCGGTCCACGGAGGTGCCTACATGTATTTGGCCAATGAAGCCCTGAACGCGGGCATCCCGTACACCAGCGATGGCCAGGGTCACCACACCCGGCCGCGCGAGAGACGGCTCGACGGAGGAGTCAGCTTTGGCGGACCGGTATACATCCCCAAGGTCTACAACGGTAAGAACAGGACCTTCTTCTTCTTCAACTACGAGAAGTACCGCGACCGCAGCCAGGTCAACGACGGACTGGGCAGCGTGCCCAACGCCGCGCTGGCCGCCGGCAATTTCAGCGGGATTCTCACCGGCCGCAACCTGGGCACCGACGTCGCGGGGCGGCCCCTCCTGGAAAACACGATCTACGATCCCACTACTCGCAGCACCAACGCCGCCGGCCAGTTCGTCCTCCAGCCGTTTCCCAACAACAGCATCCCCGTTGCCCGGTTCGATCCGGTGACGGTAAAGATCCTGAAGTACCTCCCGGCCCCGACCTATGCCGACCGCGCCGTCAACAACCTGGTGCTCATACAGCCGTTCCACAAGATCCAGGATCTTCCGTCGTTCAAGATCGACGAGAATATCACGTCCAGGTCGAAGGTTTCTTTCTACTTCGCCAAGCAGATCACGGACAAGACCAATGGGCAGGACGGTTTTCCGGATCCCATCTCGATCTGGCGTCTGCAACACATTTTGGGCACCAACGTGCGCATTAATTTCGACCAGACGCTGAGCCCGGTCCTGCTGATGCACATCGGCGCGGGCGTGCAGCGGTACGTGAACCCCGACAGTTCGCCGGCCAATATCGCGAACTTCGACGAGGCCGGCCTGCTCGGCATCGTGGGCGCGCCGGGCACCGGATTTCCTCGCCTCCTCGGTGTCGGCAATAACACCTACGGCGGCTTGGCGCAAAGCCCTGTAATCACCTCTGGACAGTTCGGGCCCACCAACCGCGGCGCGTATTACGAGACCAAGCCAACGGGCCAGATCCAGTTCACCTGGGTGCACTCCAACCACACCTTCAAGACCGGCGCCGAGTGGAAGATCGCTGCCTTCACCAACTGGTCGACCGTCGTCCTGAGCCCGCTCTACACCTTCAGCACGGCCGAAACCGCGCAGCCCCTGTACGGCGGCTCTCTGCCCGGCGGCACCACCGTCGGCAACGGATTCGCCAGCCTCCTGCTGGGCTATTACGACAACGCCAGCATCGGCAATGCCGCGGCCACGCAGTATCGCGAAAACTCGTGGGCCCTCTACCTGCAGGACACCTGGAAAATCACCCGCAAGCTGACGCTCGACTACGGCCTCCGCTGGGACCTCTATAGCCCCATGCGGGAGATCTACAGGCGCACCAGCGGGTTCAGCCGGAGCGTCGCGAATCCGGCCGCGGGCGGCCGTCTCGGCGGCGTGGTTTACGATGGGTCTGGCCCCGGACGTTGCAACTGCGACATGGTCGGCACGTACCCCTACGCCCTTGGCCCCCGCCTGGGCATCGCTTACCAGCTAAACCCCAAAACCGTGATTCGCGGCGGATGGGGCTTGGTCTACGGCGGCAGCCTCCAATTTGGCTATATCGGCCCTTCCAATAGCCAGGGAATGGGTTTCAACACGCTTCAGTTTCCGACTCCCGGCAACGGTGTGGCGGCCGGCAAGCTTTCGGACGGCCTGACCTATAGCCAAGCGTCTCTTTACGGGGCAAGCTACGATCCGGGCCTGCTGGTGAGCACCACCGGTATCAACAACTCGACCAACGTGATAGACCAGAACGGCGCGCGGCCGTCGCGCATCAGCCAGTGGAACATCTCGGTCCAGCGCGAGCTGATGCCGAACCTGGTGGCCGAGGCTTCCTTCCTCGGCAACCGCGGCGCGTGGCTGCAGACCAACAACCTGGTAGGCTATAACACGGTGAACCCGGCTACGCTCAAGGCAATGGGGCTCGACATCACAAATGCTACGGTCCGCAACCTGCTGACATCGTCGATCACTTCCGCAACGGCTGCGGCGGCGGGGTACACCAAGCCCTATGCCAGTTTCCCCAGCTCGGCTACCGTGATTCAGAGCCTGCGGCCGTTCCCGCAGTATGGCACCATCGGCAGCTCGTGGGCGCCGCTGGGCGCCAGTTGGTACGACGCGCTTCAGGCGAAGCTCACCAAGCGCTACTCCTCCGGGCTGGACCTCAGTGCTTCCTACGCCTTCTCGAAGAACCTGGACAACTATGACGCCAACGGCGATGTATTCAACCGCAGTACCTTCAAGAGCCTCACTGCGTACTCGCTGCCGCAGGTCCTGACCGTGAGCATCTCCTACAAGGTGCAGGCCAGCGGAATCATCGCCAGGAGCAGCGTTACCAAGGCGCTGCTTGCTAACTGGACAGTCGGCTCGATGCTGCAATACATTAGTGGCGCATTGCTGGCCGCACCGCCCTCCAACAACTCGCTCGGTAACTACCTGCCGGGCGAATCCAGCCGCCAGTTTAGGGTGTCGGGCCAGCCGCTGTTCCTGAAGAACCCCAACTGTCTCTGCTACGACCCGACCAAGGAGACCATTCTGAATCCGGCGGCGTGGCAGGACCAGGCGGCCGGCGTGTTTGGAAACGCCGCCACCTATTACAACGATTTTCGCGGCCAACGGCGGCCCACGGAATCGCTCAGCCTCGGCAGGATCTTCCCGATTCACGAACGCTACAAGATCTCCTTCCGCGCGGAGTTCTTTAATATCTTGAACCGCAACGAATCGCTTCCGCAGCCCATCACCACCGCCCCCGGGACGCCGCCCACTTATTCCAACGGCGTGCTGACCGGCGGATTCGGATTTGTCAACTACACTTCAATCGTTTCGAACACCGTGGGCAACAGTTTTCCTGCCCCGCGCGCCGGACAGTTGCTGCTGCGGTTCGACTTCTGACGTGGTGCCGGCCGGCGAGATCGTGGCCGGCCAGGCATTTGTCGACGGCTCCGGAACCGGATGATCTTCCGGTCCCGGAGCCTGACTACTTCGTTGGCCTGCCTGGACTGCGGACAGCCGTCTCGGGCCGTCCGCCACCGAGCGGCATTGCGCGCGCTCGACAACTTCCCGCCTGCCCTTCGAGGCCGGCTGGTGTAAAATCAACTTAGACTCGGAGTGTCTGTGGAAGTTACCAAACTTGTACCCATACGCTGGCCCGCTGCCTGGTCGGACCCAAAGCTGATTTCGCTCCTACAAGGTAGCCCTATCAATTGCCTGGTTTCGAGCGGCGCTCCCGCGGGCGTCGTGGAAGCTGCCAGGAAGGCTGGGCTCACCGTCCTGGAATGGAATTCGCTGGGCGCAGCCCCGCTGGCCAAGGTCGACTGGAACTCGGCGGCAGAGCGCCTCACCATCGCCGATCTGGTCTGGCCGCGGGCTAAGCCGGTGGTGCGCGACCGGGCTTCTTCGGGCCCGACCGGGGGCCCCTGGATCGACTCGAATGCCTGGGTAGCCCGCCTGGCCGCCGCCCGTGCCCCGGGCAAGCAGATCTGGCTGGCTTTCGATCCGCCCAAAGAGGAAGAACCGCCCAACGAGGCCGCATATAGGGTCGCAGTGGCGGACGCGGCGGCGGTCGGCGCCCGGTGGATCCTGAGTCTGGACGAGAAGCTGAGCCAGGCCCTGGCCGCGGGGAACGCCGAGGCCGTGAAGACCTGGCGCGGTATTCTGGCCACCGCTGCCTTCTTCGAGACACACAGCGCATGGCGCGCGTATGTGCACCAGGGACCGCTGGCGATTATCTCCACGTTTGCCGGAGACAACGAGTTCATGGGCATGGAATTGCTAAACCTGGCGGCGCGTCGCAACCTGCAATACCGCATAGTCGACCGCTTGCGCATGGCCTCGGCCGATCTCACCGGGTTGCGCGGCGCGCTGTGGGCGGACGCCGACCCGCCCGCGGCGGACGTGGTTGCCAAACTGGCGGCATTTGCCCGCGCAGGCGGCCTGCTGATTGTGCCTCGCACCGTGGCGCAGTTGTTCAAGGGCGAAGGAACTCTGGAATGCGGCGTGCCGGGATATGAGTTGCGCACTTTCGGCAAGGGCACGGTGGCCGCCGCCACGCGGGTTTGGGACGACCCGTTCTACCTGGCCGCGGACGCTCACGACCTGGTGAGCCGGCGCTACGATTCCATCCGCATCTTCAACGGCCCTTCCTACTGGACCCATTACTCGGTTGCGCCGGGGGGCACGAGCAGACTGATTCAACTGGTGAGTTTCGCCGGAGCATCGCGATTCCCGGGAATGGGCCGTTCCAACGAAGTCACGGTCCGGTTCACCTTCCGGCACAGTTCCGTCGCTTTGTACCGGCTCGACGCCGCTCCGGAAGCGCTTCAGCCAGTGAAAGACGGGAACAACATCGAATACCGGCTCCCGCAATTCGCGGTCTACGCCGCCTTGGAGGTGAAGGCATGACAACCACGCGCCGCAGTCTCTTGAAGAACTCGAGTTTGGCGATGGCGGGTGCGGCGCTGCTGCCGCCAACGACATGGTCCGCGGAGGCCCCCTCGGCGCCCGTGGCGCTGGCCCGGTGCGACTCCTACGGCGCCGGCGTCCTCCCGGCGCTGAAGAAGATGTTCGATCAGATCGGCGGCATAGGGTCGCTCGTCAAAGGCAAAACTGTCGCCGTCAAGATCAACATGACCGGCAGCCCCGACATCCGTGCCGGCTTCATTTCGATTGAGAGGATGACCTTCACGCACCCGGACGTGATTGCCGCCACCGTGCATCTGCTCTCCGCCGCCGGAGCGGCCCGCATACGCATTCTCGAAAGCCCGTCGATGACGGCCGGACCGCTGGAGGAATTCCTGATTACCGCCGGCTGGGATCCGAACGATTTCGTCCGGGCGTCTACGGGGGCCAAGGTGGAGTTCGAGAACACCAACTGTCTGGGCCTCGGTAAGAAGTACAACCGGTTCCCCGTGCCCAAGGGCGGCCTTCTGTTTCCGGCCTACGACCTCAATCACTCGTATCAGGACTGCGACGTCTTTGTGTCCGTCGGGAAGATGAAGGAGCACCGCACGGCCGGCATCACCCTGGCCATCAAGAACTGCTTCGGCATCATCCCGTGCACCATCTACGGCGATCGCGCGCAAGACGAGCCGGGCCCGGTCCCGCATGGAGGCCGCATGCCCATTCACGAAGGCCGCGCGATTTCGAAAAGCGCGCCGCAGGAACTGGATCCCAAGAGCTCTCGCGACGAAGGCTATCGCATTCCGCGGTGCATTGCGGACCTGGTGGCCGCGCGCCCGGTGCATCTTGCGGTCATCGACGGCATCGAGTCGATGAACGGCGGCGAGAATGGCGGAAGTCCGGAGAACTACGTCAAGCCGCACCTGCTGGTGGCGGGCAAGAACGTGGTCTCGACGGACGCCGTGGGCGCCGCCGCGATGGGCTTCGACCCCATGGCCGACCGGGGCTCCAAGCCGTTCGAGCGCTGCGACAGCACGCTGCACCTGGCCGAGGGACTCGGCGTGGGCACGCGCGACTTGAAGCGCATCGAGGTGGTGGGCGCCAATATCGCCGAAGTGCTCTTCGACTTCCGCAAGTCCCGTCCCGGTCCGGACGGCAAGCCGGGCTTATGGCCGGAAAAGCTGAACCAGCTCGGGCCCGGCCGTGGCGGGCGCGGCCGCGGCTAGATTGCGCCGAAAACCGCCGCGAATTACACTGGTCGCACATGCGGTATTGCTGCACATTCGTCGCCGTGTGGGCAATGCTGCACCCGGCGATTGCACAAATCCGGTTCGAAGAGATCTCGAAAAAGGCCGGCCTGGACTTCCGCTTGAACAATGCCGCCAGCGGCCGGTTCCACCAGGTGGAGTTGATGCCCGGCGGCGTGGCGGCGTTCGACTTCGACAACGACGGCTGCATGGACCTCTTCTTCACCAACGGCGCCACCATTCCCGGGTTGCGGAAGAGCGGCCCCGAGTTCTCGAACCGCCTGTACCACAATAACTGCGATGGGACCTTCACCGACGTCACGGCCAGAGCCGGCGTGGGTGGAGAGGGCTACTCCATGGCGGTGGCCACCGCCGATTTCGATAACGACGGGTGGTGCGACATTTTCGTCGCGGGCGTGAACCGCAACATCCTCTATCGCAACCGGGGCGATGGGCGCTTCGAAGACGTGACAGCCAAGGCCGGCCTCTCCGGCATCGATCCCAAACGCGGCAAGATGTGGTCCATCTCGGCGGGCTGGTTCGACTACGACAACGATGGCTGGCTCGACCTTTTTGTCTCCAATTATGTCGCATGGGACCCCGCCACCGAACCCGCGTGCGGCGATCCGGGGAAACCGTTTTACTGTCATCCGAAGGAATACCCGGGGCTGCCCAACCAACTCTTTCACAACAACCGCGACGGCACCTTCACGGACGTCTCCGAGCGCTCCGGAATCGCCCGGCACATCGGCAAGGGAATGGGAATCGCCTTCGCCGATTTCGATGGGGACGGATTCACCGACGTGTTTGTGACCAACGATTCCGTCCGGCATTTTCTGTTCCGCAACCAGGGCGACGGGACCTTTCGCGAAATCGGCCTGGAAGCCGGCGTCGCACTCCGCGACGACGGAGCCGCCATCGCCGGCATGGGCGTGGACTTCCGCGACTTCGACAACGACGGCCTGCCCGACCTGGTGGTCTCAGGCATGATCAACGACGGCTTCCTCCTGTTCCGCAACCTCGGCAAGCGGTCGCTTTTCGAGGACTTCGCGCAGCGCTCCGGCCTGCAAATCGGTACACGCCAGTTGACGGGCTGGAGCCTCGGCATGTACGACTTCGACAACGACGGATGGCGCGACCTGTTCTTCGCCCTATCGCATTTCCCGGCGCTCGAACCCTATATCGGCCGCGGCGCCGCACTGGCGAACCGCGTCTTTCGCAATATCGGAGGGCGGCGATTCGAGGACGTCTCGGCCGGCGCCGGAGCGGACTTCCAGCAGCCTGCCCTTCACCACGGGACGGCTTTTGCCGATTTCGATAACGATGGCCGCATCGATGTGGTGGTCACCACGCTCGATGGTCCCGTGAAGCTGTTCCACAACATCACCACCGGCGCCGGCCACTGGCTGGCGGTTCGGCTGCGCGGAACCCGCGCCAACCGGCAAGGGCTCGGAGCCGTGGTTTCGGTGACGCTGCCCGACGGACGCGTGCTCTACGGTCATGCCACCACCAGCGTCGGCTATGCCTCTTCCAGCGAGCCGCTGGTGCGCTTCGGCCTGGGCCCGCACACGGCCGTGAAGCAGGTGGAGGTCCGATGGCCGGGCGGCGGAAGCCAGAAGCTCGCCGGTGTGACGGGCGACCGCATCCTCGAGATCGAGGAGGCCAAGCCGTGAAAGGTACGCTCCTCATCATGCTCTTGCTGGCCCGTTGGACACCCGCGCAGGCGCCTCCTTCGGCCGGCTACGCTGCCTACGAAAGAGCCAACCGCCTGTTCGTTGCCGGGAAATATCAAGAGTCTTTCGATGCCGTGGACGAAGCCCTGAGGCTGGATCCGAAGCTGGTGCCGGCCCTGACCCTCAAATCCAAGTTGGCCATGGCGGCGAATCGCTACGACGCCGCCCGGGAAAGCCTGGAGCGGGCCATCGCGGCCGATCCATCCTCGTGGTATGCGCAGTTCCTGTACGGATTTCAGTTCTATCGCCAGAACGAGTTGCCGGCGGCGATTCAGGCGTTGGAGAAGGCGCGCCGCTTGAATCCGCGCGATGCCCGCACGCCACTCTATCTGGGTCTTGCCCGGGAGAGCCTGGGCCAAACGGCGGAAGCGCTCAAGACTTACAGAGAGGCGATCCACCTAGGCGAAGTCTCGGGCCAACTCGACACCGATATGCTGTTGAGTTGTTCCCGCCTGCTGTTCCGGTTGGGCGATTTCGAGGAATGCCGCCACTCGATCGATCGCGCCTTGAAACTGGCGCCAAACTCCCGCGACCCCCACTTCGAATCCGCCCGCGTCCTGCTGAAGACGGGGGACGCCGCGGGCGCCGCGAAAGAAGGTGAGACTGCTTTGCTACTGCACACCGGCGACGTGACCGACCTCCAGGTACATTTCCTGCTGGTCCAGGCCTACCAGTCGGCCGGCCGCGAGCAAGACGCCGAGCGCCACGCCGCGGCTATTCGCGCCCTCGAAGCGCGCGAGAGAAAGTAGAGCGTGTCGCATCTCGGAGGCGGGAGGTAACGGGAGCGGCAACGAAATCATCGTCTGCCGAGTCGAGAAGCATATTGCGTCCGGCTGTGGCCGTTCGGCGCGAGTTTACCTCTGAAATCCACGGCCTTCATCTCGGCCAAGCATCCTGTGAATTCTGGAGTAAACTCGCCCATCGAGATCTTCCCCGGAATTCATCAGGCGCGGCACCTTTCGCCGGGGGGGGGGAAGATAGAACAGCCGACGGGGCGCGGACCGAGGTAGAATTGAATCGATGCCGAAGGTGAGAAAAGGCGCCCAATCAAGGCGGTCTGGCAGGTTCGTTGCTGCTAACGATGAAGTGCGCCTGGTACCTGGAGATTTCATCGTTGCGGCAGACCTGCTTCCTCGCCGAAAGTCCGAAACGGCGGTTCACAAGGCTAATCCGGAGGAACTGACGAAGGCTGTTGCAAGGGCCACGGAAGTGTTTGGCGACGAAGAAGCGGCCTTTCGTTGGTTTGGAACACCCGTGGCGGCTCTGGATTACGCTACCCCGATCTCGTGCCTAGGCACGCATCAAGGTGCGATGCGCGTCAATGACGTTCTGACGCAAATCGAACACGGTGTTTGGTAATTGACCGTTTACCGGATTTGCAAAGCAAAATATCCCGCAAACGACGGCGAGGGCGCGAGGCGCGCCGGTGGCCGCTGGAATCGCAAAGGAACGGCAGTGCTGTATTGCGGGGCTACGGCTTCTTTGTGCGCGCTGGAATTGCTTGCGCACAGCGCCATGCTTCCGACCGATATGATCGTCGTGCAAGCCAGAGTCCCGAAGAGCCTTTCTATGCAAACGGTTGAAGAGTCGGATTTGCCTCCGAATTGGAGCAGCCCCATACCTTCCAGGAAAACGCAAGACCTCGGAACGGATTGGGTAAGGAGCGGAGCTACAGCGGTGCTGTCTGTGCCTTCGGTTATTATTCCGAGTGAGCGAAACTACTTGCTGAATCAGGCTCATCCCGACTTCGCCAGAATTCGCTTTTTCCCGCCTCGGTCGTTTAGGTTCGACAGGCGGCTAAGGCCTGCACGCTAATCCAAGGCGCTTTCCGCTAAAGTGCCCCGCGGTGCCGCCACCCTGCATTTTCCAGCGTGCGGATCACGGAATCGATGTGAACTCAGGCCAGCGGCCGGACGCTGGATCCGCACGTGTTTACCAAGCCTCCACGAGCAAATCGTCAACATCGCCGAAATGCCGGTCGCGGGTCACCAGAACCAATTCATGATGTTTGGCCGTGGCGGCAATCCATATGTCGTTCTCGGGTAGCGGTCTTCCCTTCGTACGAAGTCTCTGCCTCAGCCGTCCATACTCACGGGCCACCTCCATATCGCACGGGAGAAGAGATCTACCGGCGGCGAATCGCCCCACCTTGGCGGTGTTTTCCGAAGGTCGGCCGGATTTCGCGGCTCCGAAAAATAGTTCGCCGCAATGGGTGAGATGAAAACCTCGTCCGCCCGATCGAGGTTTGTCAGCACGGCTTCCTCACCCTCCATCAGCGCAATGATGATGTTGGTGTCGAGCAGAAACCTATCAGTTGCCGGCATCCTGTAATGGGTCACGATATTCCAGAATGCCAGATCACACTGGAGGCGGTGTTCAGGTCACGCTGTTTTCCCCTTCCAAGAAGAGGCTCCAAAGCGGCCCGGAGCAGTCAAGGGCGCGACCAACGGGAGCGGCGAAGCGAACCCTTGACGGCGAGGACCGCTTTGAGATGATCGAGAAGGGGGAGACAGCGCGAGAGCTCCTGGCGACAAGCGGGACGAAATCAGCCTTGATCGGCGCAATAGATCGTGACCCGTTACACGAACAGATTCGACCCGCCATTTCGGTGGGATGGCGACTACGGGGCCATGTGACGGTCCGGGCGTCGTGCGGTGGCCTGATGCAGGGCACTTGTGGTCTTGAGAGAATGGTATCGAGGTACACGATGACGATTCGAATCCCAGATGACCTCGCACGCGGCCTTGAGGGAATCGCCGCCGCGCAGCAGAAGAATGTGGAGCAGGTTGCTCTGGATAGTCTGCGCGGTCTCTTCGATAGGGCGAGTTCGCCCGAAGCTGTGTTGCGGGCCGCTCGGAAGCTACCTCATCCAAGCGCGGCGGCTGTCGACGATCTTGAGGCCGCGATCGCCGCCGGGCGACTGCCAGTGAGCGACCAGGGCGCCTTCGACAGGCGGCCACCGGGGTGACGTACCTGCTTGACACGAACGCGATCAGCGATTTGATGAGGGCAGTCCCACGAATCGAGAACTGGATGGCTGGGCTCGACCGGGGTGATCGCGTGGTTACTTGCACGATCGTTCGAGGCGAAATACTTTTCGGGATTGCCAGACTGGCGCCAGGCAGACGGCGCACGGAGTTAGAGGAGACCGGCCGCCAGTTCCTGGCTATCGTGCGCTGCGAACCGGTCCCGGAGCGGGCGGCCGACTTTTACGCAGCCGTCAAGCTAGCCCGCCAACAGCGAGGACTCACGCTCGACGAAAATGACCTATGGGTAGCCGCGACGGCGCTCGCCCTCGGCGCCACGCTGGTCACCCGCGACAGCGATTTCGGAGGCATTGATGGCTTGGTGGTCGTTGCGCTGGAGTAGCCGTTGGGCACGGCTTCGCAGGGCAGGCGGCCGAGGTCGACTTGACGCAAAACGCGCGACACAATCCGCTGAAAACCGGCACGCTTCACGGTATCCTTTCTGAAGTTGCGCAGATGACGTCGGTGACCGCGGAGGCCCTCGCCAAGTTGCTCTGAAGGCCGCCCGGCTCACTTCTCCCGGAAAGGCTCTCCCCGTTCGTACTTCGCGAGCCTGGCTTTCAACGCCGGCACCAGCGGCTGAGGAGCCAACTCCAAAGCTCGCCGCGCGGTTTCCGCCGCCTCTCGAAAACGGCCCGTCTCGGCGTACGCGGCGGCCAGCGCGTCGAGCATCGAGGCGTCCTTCGCTTGCGACAGATCGACCGCCTTCGCCGCCAGTTTGAGGGCCTCGGCGCCGTTGCGGACCGTCGCTTCGGGGCTGGTCGCCAGCACCCATGCCAGGTTGGATTGGGCCTGCGCGAATTTGGGATCGATCCCGATCGCCTCTCGAAACTGCGCCACGGCTTCTTCGAACCGCCTCTTCTGCGCCAGGGCCACCGCCAGGTCGTTGTGCGTCTGGGCGTCCCTCGGATCGAGTGCCAGCGCCCTCTGGAACCGCGGGATGGCCTCTTCGAAACTGGATTTCCGCAACAGCGCCAAACCCAGGTTGTACTGGCTGGCGGCATCCTGCGGATCCAGTTCCGCGGCTCTGCGCAGGTGCGGCACGGCTTCATTCAGGCTTCCTTTTCGCAGCAACGCCACCCCCAGATTGTCCAGGGCCTTCACCAGGTTCTCGCGCACCTCCGGGATTTGATCGTTGGCCTGCAAGGCCCTTTCCCAGCAGGCGATGGATTCCTCCAACCGTCCCTGCCGGGCCAAGGCGAAGCCCAGATTGTTGTTGGCCCGGGCGTCGTCGGGATTGAGTTCCAGCGCGCTGCGCCAGGCGGCGATGGCGGCTTCAAACTCTCCCTTCCGGTTCAGTTCCCACGCACGGTCGAATCGGGCGTAGAACTCCGCCGCCGGCACTTCGATCTTCGCCAGGCCGTCGGGCGGTATGTTCACGAACTCCGGAAGATTCACGGCGCGGTTGGCGGCGGTGCTGTCCTCGACCAGAATCGCCGGGCTGTCGTTTCCCTCTTCGTCGATGTGCGTCAGGTACATCTGCGTATACGGAGACCGGCCCTTCGAGGAAAACACCAGCCACCGTCCGTTGGGCGAGAAACTGTGCCACGAATTCATGAGCGGAGTGTTCGCGCGCATCCGCCGTGCTGCTCCGCCCGCGGCGGGCACGATATAGAGTTGGCTGTCGGGGCGCATCAGCAGGCCGTTGCGCGCTTCGACGAAGACGATCCAGCGGCCGTCGGGTGAAACTCTGGGGAAGGAGTTGCTCTTCCCGTTCCGCGACGCTCCCGCAATCGGTTCCGCCTGCCCCCCTTGGCCCCCGTTGAACGGAACGCGGTAAAGGTCGTACTGCACCTCGGTCTCGTTCGGATCGTTGGCATATTCGGCCATCTTCCGGCCCTCCGGATAGGCGTCCTTTCCTTCCGCCCGCGCAAACACCAGGTACTTGCCATCCGGACTCCAGGTGGCATTGGTCTGCACGCAGCGGGGGTCGTCCGCGCCCGCCAGGGATTGGCGGCGCCCGGTGGTCCGGTCGTAGACCGTCAGAACCCCACGGGTCGCATAGAACACCTGAAGAAAACGGTAGTCTTTGAAGTTGGCCACGTAGTAATTGCGGCTCAGGTCCTGCTCCACACCCACGGTGGTCGCGACGTAGCGCCCGTCGGGCGAGATGGCGGACATGAAGCCCACCCGCATGGGGCCGGAAGGCTGGTCCCGAAAGGACTTCCACGTGATCACGTCTTCGTTTCGGATGGACATCCGCGGCTGGACGGCGCTGATGGCGTACAGGCCTTTGTCGTTCTGCGGCCCGTCCAGGTCCATTCCCAGGGTCTTGCCGTCGGCGGAGAAGGAATGGCAGTTGGCGCAGGTGTGCATGCCCTCCAGGACCACGCGGCTGCGCGCCTCCCCTACGTTGCGCAGTCTCCAGGCAATTAGCGGTACGGCAGCCGCGGCCAGGGGTTTGATGACTCCTTTTTCCAGCTCCGAAGGCATGAGCGGCACGTCGCGGTAGAAGATCGGGGCTCCCACGGGGTCGGGTGAGGTCTCAATGCTCACCTGGCCGCGTGAAACCGGGGAGCGGAGTTGCCGATCCCGGAAACCCGTGATGCTGATTTTCGCCGGCCGCCCGAGGGAGTGCTTCTTGATCTGCTCCCAAGCGAGGGCATCCGGAATCCAGGTTCGCGCGGCAGCTTGTTGCGCTGTCAGCCGGGGCGGTTCGTTGGTGCCGGAAACGCACCGCGGATCGATTTCGCCGAGATGCCAGTGCTCACCCTGCGAAGGGATATGCAATTCGGGCGAGCCGTCGGAAAAGGCCACGTCGATGCGCCACGCGCGCGCCTTGCCGGCGGAATCGCGCCAGAGCATCGTGGGGGCGGTCATCTCCGGCGGAAAAATCGAACCCTCCGCCGGATAGTCCACTATCAGGGGTGCGAGTCCGCCTCCCAGTGCGGCCTGGACCGCGATGGCGGCGCCGACGGCCAAGATAGCGGCTGCAAGCCTCATCCCGCTGCTTCCCAATGAAACGACCAATTATAGCAACCCGGCTCGTGGAGCCGCCTCGATCGACCGCTCACACAAACAGAGGCGACGGCTTCCACCCCCCGAAGGCCCCCTCCAACCAGAGCGCCACACGCAATGCGACGTCTTCGCGCCACGGGGCAGCCGCCACCTGCACCGCAATGGGCAGGCCCGTGGCCGACTCGCCGCACCGCACTACCACTGCCGGCCACCCCGCCACGTTGAAGGCCATCGTGTGGCTGAAGCCGCGAAAATTGTCGTCGCGGACGGATTCGCCGTGAGGCAGCGCGGCGTGGATATAAGCCGGACAGAGTATCGCATCGTAGTGGCGGAGGAATCGGGTCATCTCCGCGCGATACGCGTCCAGTTCGGCCCAGTAGCGCGCCAGGCCGGCCAAATCCGTGCGGTACGGCTCCAGTTTGTCGAGCCAGGCGGTGAGCAGCGGATGGACTTCGCTCGAACCCAGATCGCGCAGATAGTCCCGTAGGCCGTCGCCGCCATCCGGACCGATCAGCTTCATCTCCAGGTCGTAGGCCGCCGCCAGGCAGGCCGGGCGGGATTCTTCCACCGAGCGGACCACGTTGGCGAGCGCTCCAGCCGCTCTCCGAACCACGCCGGCCACCTCTCCATCCGCCGCCGCGATTCCGTTATCGGTGTAGAACGCCACCCGTAGTTCGCCCACATTCACTTGTTGGGGATCGCGGTAGGGCACATCGGGGACGGTGGGGTCGATGCCATCGGGACCGCTCAGCAGGCGCATGGCTTCGACCAGATCTTCCACCCACCGCGCCATGGGACCTATCTGCCAGACGGTCTCGAGCCAGCCGCCCGCGGGTGGGAAGTGACCGGTGCGCGGCAGGCGGCCCGAGGTGGGCTTGATGGCGGCGACGCCGCAGAATGCCGCGGGCAGCCGAACCGAACCGGCGGCATCGCTGCCCAGGCCCACAGCCGAGCCGCACGCCGCCAGAAGAGCCGCTTCTCCGCCGCTGCTGCCGCCGCAGGTTTTCGCTGGATCGTAGGGATTGTTGGTCTGTCCGAAAAGCAGGTTGGCGCTTTCGAAGGCGAACAGAAGGTCCGGCAGATTGGTGCGCGCGATGGGGATGGCGCCGGCGTTGCGCAGGCGCTCCACCAAAGTCGCATCGGCGGTGGAAAGCGGCGCGTTTCTTCGGCCGAAGGTGCCGGCGGTGCAGCGGCTGCCGGCCTGCTCAATCGAATCCTTGATGCTGAACGGCACACCGTGCAAAGGACCGCGCAAAGAACCCGCCGCCAGTTCGCGGTCGGCCGCGGCCGCATCTTCCAGGGCACGCTCGGCTTCCACTTCCACGGCCGCATGCAGCACCGGGTTGACCACGGAGATCCGCCGCAAGTGCGTGGAGATCAATTCGCGAGAGGAGATACGGCGCTCCCGGATCAGGCGGGCCTGCTCGCGGGCGGAAAGCGTCAGGATGTGGTTTTCAGGCATCAGTTCGTATCTTCGAGGGGGCGGATGAGCCGCAGCGCGGGCCGCGTGTTGTATTCCCGGCGATAGCGGCGATGTTCGGCATCGTCGGGGAAATGCTCGCCCGCGGGGTAGGGATAGCGGCTCATGGCATGAAACGGCAGCGGCTCCACGCTGGTGGAAAACGCGGTGTTGGGGTCCCGATCCTTGGCCCAGCCATCCACCTTCAACAGAAAATCGCGCGTCCAACCGGCCGGCGGCGGCGGCGCGGCCGAAAACCGCAGCCGGATCTCGTCGCCCGAGCCCAGGATGACCGGCCGGTCGTCCACCTCGCGCAGCAACTCGCGCACGTCGCCGTAACGCGTGTACAACCCCGGCGTCGGATTCCAGAACGAGTTCGACGTGACACTGTCGTAGAAGAAGGTATCGGGCTGTTTTCGCTCCGGATCGACCCGCGTCCCGGAAAATCCGCGGAAATGGAGGTCGGCGGAGAGCAGCGGAACTTCGCGCGGGCGCGCCTCCAGCCGCGACGCTCCTTCGCTGAGGAAGATCTCGTCCCAATACACGCACAGGCTGGTCACGATGCGCAACTTGCGGCTGGCGGATGGGAACCGCAATTCCACCGCGATCGTCTTGGGCTTGCCGGCGGGCATTCCCATGTCTTCGTCGACCGTCTTCCACTGCCCCGCGGCGTCCTGCATCTGAAGGTACGGCATCACCAGGCCGCCTTTCACGGCCTGCGCGGCGGCGCGGAAGGTGCTGCCATCGGCCCAGTCCACCCAGCCGTTGAGCAGCAGCAGCGCGCGGCCGCCGGGCGCGGCCTTGCCGAAATCGAGCTCCAGCGTGTGCGGCGCGGCCACGCCCAGCTCCGAGCGCGGAAACTGGTCGGGATACTTCCGGTCGCGCGCCAGCAGGCGCGCCAGCACGTCGCGGCCGGCATCGTCGCGCGCCGATTGCGGATAGATGCGCCGTGTGACGCCAAACAGCCGGAACTCGGGATACGGCGGCCCCTTGAATTTCTCGTTGGTGAAAAGCTCGGTCGAGGCGGGATGGTCCACGGCCAGGAGTTGAATCTGGTCCAGGTACGACACCTCGCTCAACTCCTCGGTGACGCGAACGTCGTAGCGGCCGTCCACCGCCGCCAGCGCCGCGCCGGGAATCGAGACGTACTCGTCGTGGTCCACCGGGAAAAACGTGCCCTCGCCATCGCTCGCGCCCAGCGGAGCCACGCCCAGCACATCGGTCGCGAAGTGCATCGCGCGGCCGTTCCAGGTCCAGATCATGGGGCAGGAGCCGGAGAGCCGCTGCGCCTCCCGATAGGTATAGGCGCGCCCCGCGGTCTGTCTGGTTTCGTTCTGGATCAGCCCGTTGGGCCAGGTGATGCGCACCACGTCCACCGAGGCCGCCGCGCCGGTGTCGAACAGCAGGGGCACTCCGGCGTAGGTGGCCTGGCGGTAGAGCGTGCCGGCCTTGATTTCCACTTCCGCGTCCTGTGCCAGCTTGAGGCTCTTGATGCCTTCGAGGCGCACGCGGATCCAGTGCGACGGGCCGCGGCTGCGGTTGAGCGCCAGGTGGATCTTGCCGTCGGACGCAATGCTGGCGCGATCCATGCGGCCGTCGTTGTCGAAATCGGCTGCTACGCGCGAATCGTCGGGCGGCGCGCCCTGGAACGGTTCCACTACATAATGGCCGCCCAGTTGGTCGCGATATAACACCGGCGCGCGGTCGCGATAGAACACGGCCAGATCGAACGCTTTGCTGCCGGACTCGACGCGCAGCTTCTCCGCCGCGGTTGGAACTCCCTGGACGAACGGGAAATCCGCGGTCCGGTCCGCGAACCCCGCCGCGCCTTCATTGCGCACCAGCGCCGGCGACGCTCCCAGCAGAACCAGGTCGAGATCGTAGTCGTGATCGTAGTCCATCCATACGGCGCGCTCGAATCGCCGCCGCGGCAGATTGGCTTCGACCCGGCTGAAATGCCCCTTGGAATTGGCCAGCAGCACCGGCCCCGATTCGGTGAGGACGCACAGGTCCATGAAGCCATCGTTATTAAAGTCCCCCGCCGCCACCGAGATGACGCCGGTCAGTCCATCGAGCCCCGAATCGGCCACTAGTTCACGACCTTGCCGGTACAGCGCCACCCCGCGCGCCGACCACGTCAGCAGGTCCGTGCGGCCTTCGCCCGTGGAATCGATCGCCAGCAGCCCCGCCGCGGCCCCTTCCAGCACGCGATCTTCGTACACCGGCGCAGCCGCGGCCGGCGACGCTCGCGGCGCCTCGGGCGGATCGTAGATTTCGGTATACGCGCACCAATCCACGTCCTCGGGAACCATCGCGTTTTCCGCCTGCTTCTTGATCCGTTGGAATTCCGCCAGCGCGCGCGCCGCCTCTTGGGCGTGCCCTTCCTGACGATAGAAATTGTAGAGTTGAAACTGCGCCGCGGCCAATTGTGGATCGAGCTTCGCCGCCAGCTCGAACTGCGCGCGCGCCGCCTCGGAGCGGTCCTGCGACTTGTAGAGGGTCCCGGGCTGATAGTGTCCGATGGCCTCATCGGGCACAAGCTGGATCATGCGTTCGAACTGCGCCACCGCCGCCGCCGTGTCGCCCGCCTTCTTGTATTGAATGCCCAGGTTGAACCAGGTATGCGGCAGCTTGGGGTCGCGCCGCTGCACGTCCTTGAGCTGGGCCACGCCTTCCTGGCTCTTGCCGGCGTGCAGCAGCGCCAGCCCATAATTCAGTTTCTCGCGCACGGAATTGGGCGCCAAGTCGCGAGCCTTCTGGAACTCCACCACCGCTTCGGCCTGCGTGGTAGGGTTCTCGTAAAAAGCTTTGCCCAGGTTGCGATGCTGCGCCAGAGAAGTGGAAACCGTGGAACCATCCGCCGCCCAAAGCAGCAGTGCGCTCAGCACCAGCAATGTGGGGCAGGTTTTCAACCTGCGGCGGATTGTCAATCCGCCTGCCCCCCTTGGATGCGTCCATGTGGGGCAGGCTGGCAGCCTGCGCGGCGGTTGCCAACCGCCGCCGGCCTGCCAAGGCCGATTAACAATCGGCCGCAGCTTACCAAGCTGCCCCACAAAGCCAACCCTGCTCATGGGACTGTTGGCTCCCCCCGCCCATCGAACCTTCCGCTGGCCGCCAACGCGTCGCGCAACCGCCCGCGGTTCGGCCCGGCCTTTTCAGCGGCTGCAGTGATCGCCCGTATGGCCTCTTCCGGCGCGGTCTCCGCGGGCAAACGGAAGATCCACGGCAGATTCACCGCCGTCAGGCTGGTGTCGGCGGAGAGCGCCACCACGGGGACGAAGACCTTCGCGGCGAGTTGCTCCGTCAGGTGGCTGGCGTTGCGGCCCACCGCCAGGATGCCCAGCGCGTGCCCGCGGTAGAGCAGGTCCACCAACTCCGTGGACGCCTGTCCCCAGGGCTTGTCCGCATCCACGGGCGCCAGCAGGTACCGGTCTCCCAATGTCGCCAGCGCCGCCCGCACCCCCGCGCTGGACGCGATCTCCGCCGCCGCCGGGCCGAACACCACCAGCCGCATCGGCCCCGCCGGCGCATCGGCCACCGGCGGGCCGGCATACGCCACGCCGCCTTCGCCCACGCGCGCATAAGCCTTCTCCATCCCGTAACGCCGGTACCGGATGGCGCCATTGGCGACCGTCGCCAGGTACAGCGGGACCACGTTCTTCGAATTGGGATCGAAGACCATCTCGCCCGTCACTCCCTTGTAGCCTTCCAGGCCCGTCAGCGCGTCGCGGATCTTCCCGCGATTCAACCCCGCGCGGCAGACGGCGTCCAGCAAAATGTTCATCGTGTCGAACGCCAGCGACGCGAACACCTCCGGTTGCCGGTTGAACCGCTTGGCGAAACGCGCGCGGAAGCTCGTCCAGACCGGATCGTCGCGCAACGGGTCGTAGGGAAACACCGCTTCCATCCCCTCGGCGGCGGCCCCGGCGGCCGAGAGAGTGGCCTCTCCGATGGTCCGGAAACTGCCGAAAACCCGCTGCTTCATTCCCAATTCGCGCATCTGTTTCAGGATGGCGGCGGTGGGCCCCTGGTCTCCCCAGATCACGATGGCCTGCGCTCCCGAATCCGCGATGATCCCCAGCGACCTGCGAAAATCCGTGGTCTCCGGAAGATACTTCTGTTCGATAGCGACCGGATGGCCCAGGCGCTGGGCCGCTTGCCGGAACTTCAGCACGCCGAAGCGGCCGTAGCGGTCGTTCACCCTCAGCAGGGCCACGCGCGTCAGGCCCAGGTCCGTGTAGATGCGCCGCGCCAGCGTATAAGACTGCACGCGGTCGTCTTGAATGGTGGTGAGATACCAGGGGACGATGGTTTCCGGAATGGTGGGATCGGTGGCGGCCGAGTTCACGATCGGCACCTCGGTCTTGAGGCTGACGCGTAGCGCGATATGGGTGGAATCGCCGCCGAGCGATCCCAGCATGGCCCAGACCTTCTCGTCGTAGGCCATCTTGACGATCTCGTTGCTGGAGGCGCCCCACAGCGCCTGGTCGTTGTGCACCATCAGGCGGAACGGTTTGCCGCCGTAGCCTCCGCGCGCGTTGGCTTCTTCCACGGCCAGCAGCGCGCCATTCATCATCATGCGGCCCAGGGGCGCATCAATGTGGTTCTCGACAGGTCCCAAAAAGCCGATCCGTACCTCGTCCACGTCCTGGGGCTTCACCGTGGGAACATCGCGCGCCCCGCCGTTGTACTCCACCAGTTTCTGGTAGTGCTCGTAGTAGGGCGCGGCGAAATTGCCGTAGGGCCGCATGTCTTCGGGCGTGTTGGCGTAGGGGCGCGTCTCGCGGTTCTTGGGCGGGCCGGGCGGGTCCGCGCCGCAGCTACACACCCCGGGCGACTGGCCCCGCAACGCCGCCACGGCCAGCCCCGCGGCCATCAGAACGCGCAGGATCGCAAGCGACATGGCTACTCCTTCTCCGCGCCACCTGTACGGAAGATGGCGATGGCTTCGATCTCCACCAGCAGGTCGGGACGGCACAGAATCGCCTGGATGCCGGTGGAAGCGGGCAGCGGATCGAGTTCCTGCTCGCCATAGAACGCCGTCCGCTCCTCGTTGAACGCGGCGTAGTCGCGCTCGATATCGCGCAGGTAGCAGGTGGTACGCACCACGTCCTTCCAGCTTGCGCCCTCCGATTCCAGCAGCGCCGTGATGTTGGCGAAAGTGCGGCGCATCTGGGCGCGGAAATCGCCCGGAAAGAGCGTCTCCCCATCAGTTCCCACGGAGGCTGTTCCCGAGATCAGCAGTACCGCCACGTTCCCGAAGCCCAGCCGCAGACCGCGCGAAAAGGAACTCGGCCGCTCGTAGTCGTAGGCCTCATTGAGGGCGCCAGGCGCGCAGATCGCCCTCTTTTCGATGGTTGTGGCGGCCATGGCCGCTGCCAGCGCGTCCGGTAGGTTCATCACTTGCCTGTCTCCTTCTGCTTCACGCGGATTCCATGACCGACCCCGTGGGCCGTCGCCACCCACAGATCGTCGCCCTGAAAGTCCACCGCGAGGACGTAGTTGTGGGATGGAGCCGTGGTCACCGCAATCTGCGTGATCTTGCCCTGGGCGTCCCGCACCGTCATTTCCGGAGCTTTTGTATCCAGCGCCGGCCGGTACACCGCCCAGTTCGTGCCGTCGTAGAAAGCCAGTCCCTTGTCGGTTGCGAACCAGGCCCGCGTGCCGTCCACGGCCTTCACCTGGTTCAGGAAATTGCTGGGGAGGCCGCTGTCCTTTTCCAGGAAATTCTTCCAGTACCGCCCGTCGTAGCGGCTGGCGCCGAAGTAGGTGGCCACCCACAGGACGTGGTCCTTCTCCGCCCAGCTCACCGAGGTGGTGATCTCGTGGATCAACCCCTGGTCCTTGAGCAGCACAATTTCGGTCTCGCCATCGGGATCGTTGTAATCCTTCCATCGGCCGGTCTTGACGTCGTACTCCAGCACGCCCCCGCCCCACACCGCGTAGTAGACCTTCTCGGCTCCGGCGGAGACCGAGTAGGTCCAGATCTCGTACATGGGAGTGCTGCGTTCGTTGAAGTGCCGCCACTGCCCGGCCTTGACGTCGAAGCGCGCGCCCCCGGCGGCCGTAGCCACCCAGACCGCGTCGCCCTCCACCGCCACACCGTAAACCACGTCGTTGGGAAGCCCGCTGTTGAGCTGCGTGTAGTTGTCGAACCGCCCCGCCGAGAACCGGCTCAAGCCGCCCATGGTGGCCGCCCAGACATCGCCCGTGCGCGGGTCTACATCGACGCAGAGGACGGCGCGATGCGCCAAGCCGTCCGCGGTGCCATAGACTTTCCAGTGGCCGTCCTGGTAGAGTGCCAGGCCGTTCTCCGTGGCCGCCCATACGCGGTTGCCATCCACCTTGATCTGAAAGACATGGTTGTCCGGCAGACCGTTTTCGGTGGTGAAGTTCTCCCACCGGAACCGTGGCATGTCGGGGGCTGCGGCCGCAGCCCCCGCCGCAATCATCGCGAATACCGCCAGGTGCCTTCTCATAAAGTCTTCAAGTACTCTATCAGATCGTTCAACTCGTCCTTGGAAAGGTCGTTCGTCACCCCGTGCTTGTCGTTGGGGTTGAAGACCGTCCAAATTTCTTCCAACGTGGGCGCGGACCCGTCGTGCAAATAGGGCGCACTCAGGGCCACGTTGTTCAAATGCGGAACGTCCACCAGCGGCGAACGGTCGGTGGGTTTTCCAGTTCCGACATCCGACAGTTGCTGGTTGGTGTAGTGCGGGCCCGCGTGGCACACATAGCATTGATTGGTGTCGTCGATGGGCGCCCCGTTCTTGGCACGGCTGCGTTCGAAAATGGCCTTGCCGCGTTCCTGCTGGGCCGTCAGCTCGCCGTCCTTGCGGCGGAATCGGTTGGGGCGTAGCGGAATCCGCTTGACGAAGGCCACCAGGTCGGCCAGCTCCGCCGGCGAATAGCTCTGGGCGCGATAGAAGTACTTTTCGGTGCGCGGCCCGCATTCGGTTTCCAGGTCCGGATTGCCGCCGTTCCATTTGAATGGCGCCGTATCCGCAATATCCTCCAGGAGTCGGTTCTCGACAATGTCCACCCCGAAGCCGTCCGGCTCCAGATCCCACGCCAACCCGTCCACCGTCGCCTCGATGTGACAATTGGCGCACCCGAAGTGCCCCTGGAAGCCAAACCGCGCCGAGTAGAACAGGCGCTCGCCCCGCCGTTCGGGCGTGAGCTGGACGGGCCGGCCCAGCGCAATCGTCGAAATCGCGCGGCGCGCCGCTGTGTCCACCACCGAGATGGTGTCGTCGTTCCGGTTCGCTACGTACAATCGCTTGCCGTCCGGCGAGAGCGCCAGCCCCTTGGGCGCGCGCCCCACGGGAATCCTCGCGGTAACATAATTGGCCGATGCGGAAAGGTCGTTGGCCATCAGGCGGCGCTGTTCGGGAGTAGCCGCCCGGATGTACGCCAGCAGCTTCCCAAGGTCGATCGCCGTGACGCTATCCGACCCGGTAGTGCTGACGAAGAGCTGGTCGTTCCCCGGAGTCACCGCCAGGCCGAAAGGAGGGGTATAGTAGCGGTCCAACTCGTCGATGGGGACTTCGACCACCTCGCCCAAATCCGGGCCGAATACCGAAAGCGAATTGCCGATCACCCACCCGTGTTCCACGTGCGCCAGCGGAATGAGATTCTTGGGCCGCATCCCGGCCGCGATCTCGAGCCGGTCGCCGTTGGCGGAGACCACGTGGAAAACCCCCGCGGCGCCCGGCAGTCTCTCGCGCTCCACCACCATCTGGCGGCGCGTGTCGATCACCGTCACCTCGGATTCGGGCGGCGACCGGAACGCCCCCAGCCGCGGGTAGATGTGCGTGCCATAGATGCGCCGCCCATCCGCGGAGAGCGCCAGGTATGAAGCGCCGCGCCCCGCCAGCAAGCGTTTGGTCTCCACGCCGCGCGCCAGGTCGATCACCGAAATATCGTTGCCGATGCGGTTGGCGACATACAGAAAGCGGCCCTCCAGATCGGCCACGGCCGCATTAGGCTCGTACCCCGCCGCCAGTTCCTTCACCACTTTGAGCGATGCCGCATCGATGACGGAAACCGTGTCGCTCCACGAATTTGCCACGTACAACCGCTTTCCGTCGGAGGAAAGCGCGACGCTCTTGGGGTGTTCGCCGACGCCCACGCGCCGCGTCATCGCGCCCGCGGCCGCATCCACTTCCACGATTTCGTTGGTTCCCTCGCACGCCACGTAAAGCCGGCTGCCGTTGGCCGTCACCGCGATCTCGATGGGCGACGGATACGCCCCCCAGAGTGCCGTGGCGCTGGCGCACAGCACGAGAAACAGGCAGGCGGAACCGCCTGCCCCACAAAGCAATTGTGGGGCGGACGCCCTCGTCCGCGCCGGACCCCCCCGGTCCGGCTCTTCGTGCGTCGGAGCAGGCCGACCAGGGGGTCGGCCGCGGGCCAGGGGGCCCGCCCCACAAAATCGTCGCAGGCAGCTTCCGATGAGCAAGGCGCGCATGGCTATTTCTCTTCGATCGAGATCACCCGGTCCGCCGCCACGTTGTCGAGCGTCTGCACCGCGCCGCTGGGCCAGGTGACGGTCAGCTTCCCTATGGCAGTCGCTTTGCCCAGCCCGAAGTGCACGCGCCCGTCGTCCTGCGAAAGGTAGCCCGAGCCCGCGATGCGCTCGCGCCGCTGCCGCACGCCGCCGGCCACCACCTCCACTTGCGCGCCGATGCCATCCCGGTTGCTCTTCTTGCCGACCAGCCGGACACCCACCCAGTGTCCCGCTCCCACCGTAGTGTTCCGCAGCAGGACCGCCGGCGCGCCCAGGTTGACGATGAACGCGTCCATCCGCCCATCGTTGTCATAGTCCGCGAAAGCCGCGCCCCGCCCCACCGATTTGACACCGGTCTTCGTGCCGAAGAACGGGCCCGCCGTCGCCGACACATCTTCGAACTTCCACTTCCCCAGGTTGCGGAAAATCGAGTGTTCCTGCGGAATCAGGTGAATCAGTCCCCCGTGTACGATGAACAGATCCGGCAGGCCGTCGTTATCGAAGTCCTGCGCCGTGGTTCCCCAGCTCACGTATTGCGCGGCCAGTTGCGAAATGCCCGCCTTGGCGGTCATGTCCTCGAATTGCAGCCCGCCCAGGCTCCGGTACATGCGGTCGTACTTGGAGTCCGAAATCCAGAGATCCACCTTGCCGTCGCCGTCTAAATCCACGAATACCGGCCCCATGGCGGAAGTGTTCTCGCCGTTTTGCCCGAACGCCACCCCGGCCTCGGTCGCGATCTCTTTGAAGGTGCCGTCCCGCTGGTTGTGGAAGAGAAAATTCGCGGTCTTGTCGTTGGCGACGTAAATGTCGGGGTAGCCGTCGCCGTCGAAATCGGCGGCGGTCGCTCCCATGGTCCGGCCCTTGAAAGCGGCGATTCCGGACTTGGCCGAGACATCGCTGAAGGTCCCGTCGCAGTTGTTGTGGAACAGCATGTTGGTCTCGGCCGGGTAGTCCAGCGGTCCGGGGTAGTTGTCCGCCGGATAGAAGGCGCGATACTCCGGGTCGAACTTCACGTAGCGCCCCACGAACAGGTCCACGCACCCGTCGCGGTCGTAGTCCAGCCACGCGGAGCCGATAGACCACCCGGGAACCCGCAGACCGGCCTTGGCCGTCGCATCTTCAAACGTGCCATCGCCGCGATTGCGATATAGAATCACGCGGCCATAGCCGGTGACCAGCAGGTCTTCGTTGCCGTCGTTATCGTAGTCGGCCGCGATGGCCGCCATGCCGAACAGGTCCGAGGCCACCCCCGCCGCCGATGTGACATCCGTAAATGTGCCATCCCGATTGTTGCGATAGAGGTGGTTGTGGGGTGCGGGGTCCGGCGCCTTGCGCAGCGGGTAGGGGTGCATCCCGGCCCATAGAGGCCGTCCGGAAACCACGTACAGATCCTGGTACCCGTCGTTGTTGTAATCGAACCAGACCGCCCCCGCGCCGGTGCTTTCGAGCAGCGAGCCCAACTCCTGCGCGCCGAAGCTGTGCGTGAACGCGATTCCCGCCTTCCGGGTCGCGTCTTCGAACCGGATCGGCCCCTGCGCGGGCTGCTCCGCGGCCGCGAGAAACAAAACAGGTATCAGCAGCGCCAACGTATGTGGGGCAGGATGGCATCCTGCGCGCCGGTTGGCAACCGGCGCTGGCCGGCTTACCAACCCGCCGGACCCAGAAGGTACCCCTGCCAATTGAGCACTCCCGCCTGCCGTGCCGGGACCTCCGGTTTGCGGACCCGTGCCGGGCGTCTCGGCACTCCGGAAGGCAACGAAATCGCTAGGCCGCTTCACTGGCATGGCTTCTCCTAATCCGGCGGTTTGCCCATGGGCACCGGCTTCTGGGTGTGCAACAGCACCTGCGGGGCGAGGTTCTCCGGAGCCCGTTCCGGGCCGGCGTGGCAGCCCACGCACACCCGCTGCTCTCCTTTGCGCGCCCAAAACCAACCCTTTTCCGCCGCCACCGTCTTCCCCGCGCGGTCCAGAAGCTCGAAGCGCAGCGGCGTTTCCGAGGGCGCCTGCACGTAAAACGACCCGTCGCTTTCCACCGGCGCTTTCCCCAGCGCTACCGCGGCCCCGCGCCCGTCGAGCGCCCACATCCGCACTTCCGTCACGGAGCCCTTTTGTATCCGCTCCGATTTCGAAACATACGCGCTCAGACACAGCAGATTGGCTCCCTCGCGATCGCCCAGGCCCGAGGGGTGATACGGAGGCGCCGGCCGTACACGTACCGGCACCGGCTGAAAGGCGTTCGGCCCGGCCACCTTCACCGGCTGCGCGGCCGCCCGCGGCGCGAAACGGCAAATCCAATATGCGCCGCTGCCCTCCGCGCGATACGCCGCCAGCCACTCGCCGCCGCCGGTCTCCGCCACCGGACCCGCGTACTGCCCCTTCGGCAGCGGCAACTCCAACTGCGCGGCGCGCGCCGAAGTGAACCGCGCCAGCCCCGTGCCGGTCTGAAAGATGGTATCCCCCGACGCCAACTCCGCCGCCGAGTGGCGGTCCGGCCCGTGATCGCAGCGACGCGCTTCCACGCCCGAACCGTCCGCGTATACCGTGTAAAGTTCACGAACAGCCGCGGGTGCGGAAGGAAAAGCCCCTTCGAAGAGCACCCGCCCATCGCGCAGCACGGCGTTGGGGAGGAAGTTGCCAGGCAGGTAAGTCAGGCGCAGCGCGCCGCCGCCCGCCAGGGGCGCACTCTCGATCTGGAATCCGCGCGCCGTCTTGCGCGCGTACACGAATTCCCGCTCCGCGGCATAGAGCGGCCGGATGCAGTCTTCCGCGCCCCAGGTCAACTGCCGCGGTGTACCGCCCGCCAGCGGAACCTCCCAGATCTGCCACGGCTGGCTGGCCTTTTCCTTACCGGCGATCAGAACGGTCCTGGCGTCGGGAGAAAGCTCGGCATCCGCCGAAACCTCGAGCGACGGAGCCAGCACGCGCGAGGCGCCACCCGCCAGCACCTTCACCACGGCGCCGGCGGGAAACCGCTCTCCCCCGCGCCACATGGCCCTGGAATCGTACTGCGGCGCTTCGGTATACAGCAGCGCACTCGACGGTGCGGCCGCTCCGACCGCGAAACTCAACAGGGACAAGATCGCCACCATCACTGAGCCGTCAATTATACCCTAACAAACCGTGTCCGACTCACCGATGATAACTGGTGGCGAGGTCCCCCGCTCCACTCCGCCGCTCCACTCCCCCGCTCCACTCCCCCGCTCCACTCCCCCACTCCACTCCCCCACTCCCCACCTGCCCC
>Ga0182021_10000736_pt1 | contig 36279 bp, 26 predicted proteins | sample 612E3MmetaG_FD_120493 | JGI IMG/M metagenome (GOLD analysis project Ga0182021, IMG submission 120493) | Permafrost microbial communities from Stordalen Mire, Sweden - 612E3M metaG (Illumina Assembly) | ecosystem: Environmental > Terrestrial > Soil > Wetlands > Permafrost | place: Sweden...
ACAAGACAATTGCCTTCATAAAGAAAATCATCGTCACCGCAATCAATATACCACCTTACAGCTTTTTTCTGATCCTCCGGCATATTCTCGATAAGGTTTAAAACACTGTAATGTTTGAAGTATGTTTCTTTGTCGGAATCAGAAATACCTTCAACTCCCTGCCACAGCCTGTAATCTTTCAAATCAGCAAGAGTTTTAGGGCCAGTGGCTGCGCTAAGCGGGCAGGCTGCTGAAAATAATTCGGGATGATGCAAAGCATAGATGAAGGTACCTTCTCCACCCATTGACAAACCAGCAATTGCCCTGTATCTTTTGTCAGCTTTAATCCGATATTCTTTTTCTATGAATGGCATGAATTCCTGAAAGAAAAAATCCTCATAACGCCATTCTCCCTTGATATCATTTACATAACCACGTTTACCAGTATTGGCATCGGGCATAATAATGATCATTGGTGTTGCTATTCCTGATTTTATAGCCTCATCGGTTATCCTCAGAACTTCACCGAACTGTACCCATCCGGTCTGATCATCACCTGCTCCATGAAGCAGATATAAAACAGGATAACTACGTTGGGAAGTTTCATAATCAGGAGGGAGATATACTGCATATTTCCGATCCATTTTTAAAATTTTGCTCGGCATACTAAGGTCATCTTTAACCTTACCTGTCTGTCCAAACAGGCAAAAAGCAAAAACTGAGAGTAACAAGGCTGACAGAAGTTTTCTCATAATTGATAAGTATTTAATATTTAATGTTATGGGTAAGAAATTAGTTTTATTAATAAAATTATTCAGAGCTTCATATTTTTTCCTCAGTACTGAACCGGACATTCAGGTCCTTCACCGAAGCAAGACTTTCCATTAACTCAGGCAAATAGTCCGTTGATGCTATAAAGGTCCAGAGATATGCCACGATAGAATAAATTCTGCCGGTGGTAAATTTATCAACATCAACACATATAAACAAGACGGCAATAAAGATAACAATCAGAAGTATTTTCACTGAACTGTAGCCGAATGCGTTCCACCTGGCAATCCTTGTTTTAGGTGTTATGGTATTCTGATAAAACCTGGTTATGTTTGTACTATCCCTGCTTTCTATGAGGTTAAACAGTTCTTCCTGATTATCATGAATGTCTTTTTGAAGGCGTACTACATTTTTCCGGTTCAGGTTATTAATAAATGCAATAGGAATAACAACGGTCACACATACAAGTGCAATTCTGTAATCGTAGAAGAAGAGGGCTATTACAGCTCCGGCTGTCGCTGATAACTGCCACATAACCTCAGGTAACCTCTCCTTAAAAAAAGTAATATATTCTTTAACAAGTTCTGCCCTTACCAGCATCTTTGAAAACTGATCTTCACGGCATTTTGAATCAAGTACCACTTCAGTAGCAACATTTGCATACATTTTTGAATAGATAATGCCATTAAAAAGCCGGTGAAGTGTCCCGCCGATGACATTTATTATGTATACAATAATCCAGATCACAAGAGGATAAATATATTCTGCCTTTTCATGATCATAAAAATGGTCAATAAGCGCATCCAGTAATTTTCCGAAAAATGTCGGTTCAATTATAAATGAAATATTTTCTATAAGGACAAACAGAAGAATTAAGAGAATAGAATATTTATATTTGACAGCAATTTCTTTAAAAGTCATACTGGTTTCAGTGTTTTGTATTGTTGTGCTAAATTACATAAACAGCAGGGTAAATACAACATCAATATTCAGAAGGGGAATAACTGAAGTGATTATATTTAGTATGGGTTTGTAAAATATGTTTAATTTTATTCAGAATTAGATTAATACTACCTTGTATTATTATGAATCATTGAACAGGTAATATTATTAAAGCCATTACCATCACTATGAGAAAATTTATATTTTATTTTGCCATAGGCCTTATACTGACAAGTTGCCACAGCCACACAAAAGTTGATGGAGTTTACAGGTACCTTATGGGCAAAGCAGATAATTACGATGTATGGATTGTCGATGGAAATCAGGTCAGATTGAAAATCTTCAGTTCATTCCTTTATGGTGGAAATGAACAGAGATATCCTTTCAATCCGAAAGGAGAAATCTGGATCGACAACGCAATATCATCCGAAGAATACTATCTGACACTTGCACACGAACTCAATGAGCGTCACCTTATGGCAAAATTTGGATGGAAATATATCACAGCTCACGATTCATCCTTGTCGCTCGAACAGACAATCAGACATTCAAATGAAGAGATATGCAGGGTTCACGAAGCATCACTAAGAAAAGTATCTCCTACTGACTATAGTAATATTAAAGAGATCAGAGGAATTTCTGACAGTGTACAAATTCAGAATATATATAGGGTCCCAATGGGGACCCGGGATGGAATAGCCATTTGGATTGTAGATGGATACATGGTAAGGAAAAACATCTATCCTGACTTTGGATTCAGCGGCAATGACAAATCTTATCATTTTATTCCACCGAAAGAAATATGGATAGATGGTCAGGTTTCCTGCGAAGAGACTGAATATTCAATTGCAACCGAGCTGAAAGAGAGAAGACTAATAGAGGCTGGAAAGAGCTATGATGACGCATATAGTGATGCTATTGACCTCACTACCAAACTGCGTGAAGGAATGGTGAAACTGGCAAAATCTCATTTCAATTTAGCAATCCCCGATTCTCTTACCATGTATGCCGGTACAATTGATCCGAATGAAAAGTAGAACTCAGGAAGACATAATAAATATTTTTCTGCAAGTTGATCTCAGGGAACAAAAATTTAATGAAGGTGTTTTATGAACAAAGAAAAAAAAATGTTACATCTTTTTAATATTGCAAATTTCAAGGTCGACGGAGGTGCAATGTTCGGCGTTGTTCCCAAAGTTCTCTGGTCAAGAGTCTATTCCTCAAATGAACAGAATCTTATAGATCTTACACTCAGATCAATGGTTGTGGAAACGGAAGGACATATCATTTTAGTTGATACAGGATGGGGAGACAAACAGGATGAGAAATTCTTCCGGCATGTCAATCTGCATGGAGGTGAAGGATTAATTGAAGGCCTTAAGAACCGTGGGTACAGGCCTGAGGATATTACTGATGTCTTTCTGACACATCTTCATGCAGATCATTGCGGTGGGTGCGTGAAGAGAAAAACCCCGAAGGGCAAGTATGAACTCACTTTTCCGGAAGCAACTTATCATATTAGCCGTGATCAGTGGAAGTGGGCTAATAAGAATAACCTGCGTGAAGCTGATTCATTTCTGGAGGAAAATATAATTCCAATTGGCGATAGCGGACATATGAATCTGATTGAAAAAGATGGTGAATTATTTCCTGGTTTTTCAGTTATGATCTGCTACGGGCACACTCCGGGACTAATGATACCTTTGATAAAATATCAGGGAAAAACCCTGGTTTACACTGGTGATCTGATTCCTACAATAGCTCATATTCCTCTAATCTGGAATATGAGTTACGATATTGAGTCGCTTAAAACAATTGAAGAAAAAAAGAGACTTTTAGACGAAGCACTTGAAGGTGGATATATCTTAGTATTTCAGCATGATGAACACATTGAGTGTTGTACTCTCGAAATGACACAAAAAGGTATCAGAGCGGGGGAGAAATTTGATTTTTCTGAGATAGTTAATAATTGATTCGTGGCTAGTTAAATAAACTCCAAACATATGGCAGAATTTATTTATGAGAAACTCTATCAGCTGCAGAGGGATAACACCACCTACAGCCTGCTTACAAAGGATTATGTAAAACTGGTTGAAGAAGGCGGAAGAAAATTACTGACCATAGACCCAAAAGGTCTTGAGTTGCTCGCTAAAAAGGCGGTATCTGATCTCTCTTTTTACCTGAGAACATCTCATCTGAAAAAACTGGCGTCAATACTGGATGATCCGGAGGCAACAGATAATGACCGTTTTGTCGCCTACATGATGCTTCGGAATACTGTAATATCATCCAGGGAAGATCTGCCCTGGTGCCAGGATACAGGTACTGCAATAGTTATTGGCAGAAAGGGAGAGAATGTTCGTACCGGGGGAAAGGATGCTGAATACCTGTCAAAGGGAATTTATGAAACTTTTAAGGAGAAGAATCTAAGATATTCTCAGGTCGTTCCATTTTCTATGTTTGATGAGAAGAACACCGGATCCAACCTGCCGGCTCAGATAGATATATATTCAACGGAAGGTACTTCTTACGAGTTTCTGTTTATAACAAAAGGAGGCGGTTCAGCTAATAAATCATTTTTATATCAGCAAACAAAATCGTTGCTTAATGAAGAATCACTCATCAGATTTGTAAAAGAGAAGATCAAAGAACTGGGAACATCCGCCTGTCCGCCATATCATCTGGCATTGGTAATAGGAGGTACTTCTGCCGAAGCTACGCTTAAAACGGTAAAAGATGCTTCTACCGGGTATCTCGATGAGCTTCCCCTTACTGGAAATAAAGCCGGCCGTGCATTCCGTGATATTGAGTGGGAAAAAAAGATAGAAAAAATCTGCCATGAATATGGCGTTGGGGCTCAGTTTGGGGGTAAGTATTTTGTTCATGATGTCAGGGTTATTAGATTGCCACGACACGCTGCTTCTTGCCCTGTAGGAATGGGAGTAAGTTGCAGCGCAGACAGAAATATAAAAGCTTATATCACAGAGGAAGGTATCTTCCTGGAAGAACTTGAGAAGAATCCTGCACGTTTTATGCCGGCTAAAGCTCCTGAGCTTGAAAAACCCGTTGAGATAAACTTAGACAGGCCTTTAAAAGAGGTTCTGGCAGAACTTACCAGATACCCCGTGAAAACCAGGTTGAGCCTGACAGGGACCCTTATCGTTGCAAGGGATATTGCGCATGCAAAGATTAAAAAGATGATTGATGATGGCAAGCCAATGCCTGAATACTTCAAAAACCACCCGGTTTACTATGCTGGTCCGGCTAAAACACCTGAAGGTATGCCATCAGGAAGTTTTGGTCCTACAACAGCCGGCCGTATGGATTCATATGTTGATCTCTTTCAGAATTTGGGGGGATCTTTAATTATGCTGGCTAAAGGAAACAGGAGCCGCCAGGTAATTGAAGCCTGTAAAAAATACGGGGGTTTTTATCTCGGTTCAATCGGTGGCCCGGCAGCAATTCTGGCTGCAGAAAATATAAAATCAGTGGAGATAGTTGATTTCGAAGATCTTGGTATGGAAGCAGTGCGGCAGATCCGTGTTGAGAATATGCCGGCCTTTATTATTACTGATGATAAGGGGAATGACTTCTTCGATGAGTACAATAAATGAATGCGAAAAGGCGTAAAGGCGCAATGGCTTAATCCTCATAATAAACTAAATGCTATGGATAATATTAATTATTTAAGAAGGGTTACATTTTTTTTAAGTGGCTTTTTAATAATATTTTCACAGGGTAAGCTGAATGGACAGACACTGAAATCGGTAAAAGGGGTTAATCACACTTACCAGATCCCGTCCGATTATCTTCGGGAGCCATCTGAGATTCCCGCATTCTGGCTCTCAACTGTTGACGATGTTTCAACATTTCTTAAGCAAAATGTTCATAAAGGTCATGTTGAGGTTATAGGTACTTCCGCCGGGGGCAGGCCTATTCAGGCCGTTATTTATGGTGTGCCACGAAAGGGGAAAGGCACGACTACATTCTCCGGCTCTCTGGGGTTTGGTGATGTGCATGCATATCGCGGACCTGATCATGACAAGACAGTTTACATGGGAATTGCAGCAGTACACGGTGGTGAATTTGAGGGTATAGTCGGGATGGTGAACCTGATCTCAGTAATGGAAACAGGAAAAGATCTGCGTGGGAAGGAGTGGCCTGAGATCACAGAAGTAGCTGCAAAGCTCAACCGTATAATTCTGATTCCAATTGTAAATCCGGATGGCAGGTCCAGGATCCCCTTACGAATGGAGGCATATCGAGATACTGATTTAACTGTTGCTGAATACCTTAATACAGGAGGCAAACCTGACGGAAAAATAACAGGTTGGCCACAAATTAAAGAATTCATTCCAATGGACCTCACACTTCCCGGTTTTCCCGGCGGGTATCCAAACGATGCCGGAGTAAATATTCAACACGATAATTTTCTTGGCAAACGCCAGCCCGAAACACAGGCATTATTTGATTTGGCTGAGCGTGAACGTCCTGACCTGATCATAAACATGCACACGGGTGCCATACATATGTTAATGCACCATCCATTCTGTGAACCTGTGTTGTACCCGGCTTTTGACACACTCTTCAGGTCTGTTCTTACTAAATTGACTATGAGCGGATTGCAGGATACAAAAGACCCATTGATTGAAGCCAATCCGGACCGGTCGCCTATGAGTGTTTTTAATCTTGACGGAGCGTTGAATCTGCTATGTGGTGCCCTGAGCGTCGTAGTGGAATCCCCCAGCCATGCTTTTTCCGGAAAAGGGCAATCAGGTAAAATTGCATTGCATACTCCGGAAATGCTTCTCGATGCACAACTTATCTGTCATCAGGAGGCAATGAGATTCCTGCTGGTTAGCGGCGGCCGTTCCAAATGGACAAAAAACAGTCGAAAATAATCGGGGTATATTTGATATAACAGATATTTTTTTAATTTAAACCCCGCAAATTATTATTTATGAAGAAATTTCTGTTGTGGTTTTTTCCCGGCCTGTTAGTCGGAGCACTGGTAATTCTTGGCGGGGAAAAAGCTCTGCACATGACATCTACAAATGAATACTGCGTATCCTGCCATATTCATCCTATGGCTGATGCATCGTGGAAAAAATCAGTACATTATGATACCCGGTCGGGTTACAGGACCGGATGTGTGGAATGTCATCTGCCTCCTAAAGGCAAAGGCTATTTATGGGCAAAAGGGAAAACAGGACTTAGAGATCTCTGGAGCAAATGGACCAAAGATTCAGCTTCATTTAACTGGTCTGACAGAAGACGACTTGAGGTTGCAAGAGGGTATGTATATGAGAGTAGCTGCATCAAATGTCATGAGAACCTTTTTCCTGCAAAACTTACAAAAGCCGGCGAGGATGCTCATCTCTATTATACACAGACCAAAAAGACGGACGAACTTAATTGCATAAACTGCCATCTTAATGCGGGCCATTTTATTGATGGATATACTCATGGAAGTAATTCTACTTTTGGAACCACATCATCTGCTGCAAAAGAAATCTTTACAGAATCTGCAAAGGTCACTGAATTTAAAAATTTCACCGAACATATTCCAAAATCCCCTGTATCGTTTAATATGGTAGCAATTCCAGGTGGAACATTTAAATTGGGAAGTCCTTCTGATGAACCATTCAGAAAAGCAGATGAAGGACCGGTGAGAGAAGTAAAGATCAGTCCTTTCTTTATGGCTGAGATAGAAGTTTCATGGGATGAATATATGGCCTTTTATGTGCAGACTGCAGCTGAGGGACGTTCAACAGATACTGAAGGGCTCAGAACAAAAAAGGCATCAGAAACTGATGCAATCTCAGGGGCAACACCTCCATACGGACAACCTGATCAGGGCTGGGGGCTGGGTAAGCGGCCGGCAATTTCTTTCTCTTTTCACGCAGCGGAAACCTATTGTAAATGGTTGAATAAAGTAACTGGTAAGCGATATCGCCTGCCAACGGAAGCAGAGTGGGAATATGCTTGCAGAGGAGGCTCCCCGGGTCCATATTTTTTCCCCGGCGATCCAAAGAAGTTTGAAAAAAGTGGGTTAAGAGCAAAATTATCAAAGAACGATACATCTGTAATAAATACATATGTAATTTACAGGGGCAATAGTCCTGTAAAAACACAGCTCCCTGACAAAGTGAAACCTAATCCGTTTGGATTAAAGAACATGCTGGGAAACGTTGCTGAGTTCTGCGCAGACTGGTATCAGTCTGATGCTTATTCAAAATATCCGGCTGGACTTATTACTGATCCTAAGGGCCCGTCAGAAGGAACCGAACATGTTGTACGTGGAGGCTCCTTCTTAAGTATGGCAGGGTCGGTGAGAAGTGCATCCCGCGATTATACTCACACAGACTCCTGGCTTAAGACTGATCCGCAGATGCCAAAAAGCATCTGGTGGTATTCCGATTGTTTTAATGTCGGATTCAGGGTAGTATGTGATTTTGATGCCAATACCGGGAACGCAGGGGGAATAAAGTAGTCAAAAAGTCTTAGATCGACCAACTAATCCTGATATTGTAGAATCCCTTTCATAGTAGAGAATTATAATACATTTAATTTCCGTTAAAAAACATTAAAAGCCCCCATTTATTTGCTTTTTAAAAAGCCTATATTTATATTTGATTACATGCCAAAACTAACTTGATCGAATAAAATTTTCTCAGTATCATAAACCAAATGTAATATGAAAAATTCAGGAATTTCAAGACGTAATTTTCTTGGTAAAGCTGCTACATTCGGAGTAGCAGGCGTTATTGTCCCTTCTATCATAACAAGTTGTTCCCGGGAAACTAAAAAGGCGGTCCCAATTGCAACCATGCTTGACCAGGCACCCGACGGACCAGTTATCAAAGCAGGTGTTATAGGTTGTGGAGGTCGCGGTACAGGTGCAGCTATTAACTTTTTGAGTGCCGGACCCAATTTACAAATTGTAGCATTGGGCGACACATTCCAGGATCGCGTTGATTCCTGCCGGGCTGAGATTCTGAAGCAAAAAGGACAGGAAGTTCCTCTGGAAAAATGTTTTGTAGGTTTTGATGCATATCAGAAGGTACTTGATGCAGGTGTAGACCTTGTCATTCTTGCCACGCCTCCATTCTTCCGCCCCGATCACCTGGCTGCTGCAATTCAGGCCAAAAAACATGTTTTTGCAGAAAAACCTGTTTGCGTTGATCCTGTCGGAGCAAGATCAGTAATGGCAACAGCTCAAAAAGCAAAAGGGATGGAATTGTGTATTGTTACTGGTACACAGCGTCGTCACCAGCGTGACTATGTTTCAACCTGGCAGCAGGTAGCACAAGGCGCAATAGGTGAAATCGTTGGAGGAAATGTTTACTGGAACGGAGGTAAATTATGGCACCGCGATCCAAATGCAACCTGGAGTGAGATGGAGTATATGATACGTAACTGGGTCAACTGGACATGGCTCTCAGGAGATCACATCGTTGAACAGCATGTTCATAATCTCGATGTAATGGACTGGTTTACAGGTGCTCATCCTGTGAAAGCCGTGGGATTCGGATCTCGGCTTCGTCGCGTTACTGGAAATCAATATGATAATTTCAGTGTTGATTTTACTTTTGAAAATGGGATTCATTTTCATAGTATGTGCCGTCAGATCAACGGTTGCGTAAACAGCGTATCTGAAAGGATCCAGGGATCTAAAGGTTCATCAAACTGCCAGAACACTATTCTTGATCTTGCTGGAACAGAAACCTGGAAATATGCATATCCAAAGGATAAAGACGGGAAACCAACTGACAGGGTAAGTGTTGACCCGTATGTTCAGGAGCATATTGATCTGGTAACAGCTATCCGAACCAGCAAGCCAATCAATGAAGCTGAGAATACTGCAATTTCAACAATGAATGCTATTATGGGACGTATATCAGCATATACCGGCAAGGAAGTTACCTATGAAGAATTAATGAATTCCGACCTAAAGCTTGGTCCAAAGGTATTTACTTTTGGCCCGGTTGATGTTGATAAATCCATCCCAATTGCCGGATTGGCATATGTTCCGGAAGCAGAAGCAAAGTAAAAATTATCTCTCAAAATTGATTATATGGATCATTCAAGGAGGAATTTTATAAAAAAAGCCACTGCTACAGGAGCCGCTATCTTAGCTGCTCCTGCGGTTTTTGGTAATGTTTCCATTCCAAAGAAACAAAAATTGACCGATGCGACTGCACCTTTCAAACTGAAATATGCTCCAAGCATCGGAATGTTTCATGAACATGCCGGGAACGACATTGTCGATAATATTAAATTTTGCCATGACATGGGTTTCCGGGCAATGTTCGATAACGGATTAATGACGAGGCCGGTTGAGGACCAGGCTAAGATCGCCAATGAGATGCATCGTCTTGGGATGGAACTGGGCCCTTTTGTGCTGTATGCCGATTTTGCCGTTACTTCCTTTGTCCTTAACAAGCCGGAAATTCGCGAAATGCTTATCAATAAAATGAAAGAGGGTGTTGAAGTTGCTAAAAGAACCGGAACGAAATGGGCACTCGTCGTTCCCGGAAGATACGATGAAAGACTTCACAGAGACTTTCAGACAGCAAATGTTATTGATAACCTGAGGTATTGCTGTGATATTATGGAACCTGCAGGATTGATTATTGTACTCGAACCTTTAAATACGATTCATGATCATCCCGGGCTCTTTCTGAATGGTATACCACAGGCATATTCAATTTGCAGGGCAGTTAACAGGCCTGTCTGTAAGATTGTTGATGATATTTATCATCAGCAGATTACGGAAGGGAATCTGATTCCGAATATTGAAGCTGCCTGGAGCGAAATTTCAGCTTTTCATCTTGGCGATAACCCCGGAAGAAATGAACCGACAACCGGAGAGATAAATTTTAAAAATGTATTCAAATATATTTATAGCCGAAAATACGAAGGTGTTCTTTGTATGGAACATGGAATGCATGACAAGGGAAAAGAAGGTGAAGCCCGAGTCATTCAGGCTTACAGGGAATGTGACAGTTTTGACATATAAGATCGATTATTAAGATTTACTCTATGAAAAAAAATATTAGTATTATGTTCGCGATATCCTTTCTCCTGTTATTTACAGCGTCATGCCAAAACAAGACCATCAGGCTGTTTGCTTCAAGATACAATGAAGGTGGGGAAAAGGGGTTTGCTGTCTTTGACCTGAACCGCGAAGCAGGGACTTTCAAACTATTATCAGAAACAGACGCCGGACCTAATCCTTCATATTTTTGTATTTCAGGGAAGAACGGATTAATCTATGCCGCAAATGAAACAATGGAATTCAATGGTGTTAAAGGCGGTGGTGTGACAGCGGTAAAATATACTCCTGAAACCGGGAGTGCTCAAAAGGTTAAAGAACTGATGGTTCCCAAGGGCGGACCGTGTTTTATATCGCTGTCCCCGGGCGCTGATTTTTTACTTATGGCTAGTTATTCAAGTGCCTCAATCGCAGTCGTGAAACTGGATGATAAAGGAATTCCTGCAAGTGTGGCTGACACCATCTCATTTCCTGCGAATGAAGGAAAAAACTCTCATCCGCATATGATATCGTTTGACCCTGCCGGAAAGAAAGTATATCTGACTGATCTGGGACTGGACAGGATAGTTATATATGATTTCGATGTTAATTCAGGCCATCTTAAACAAATTCCGAATGGAATAGTAAGTCTTGCGGCAGGATCGGGCCCAAGACATTTTGTATTCAATTCAGCCGGTACAAAAATGTATGTCATATGTGAACTAAATTCAACTGTTTCAGTGTTCGATGTTAATTCAAATGGAGAACTCCGCCAGATACAGACTCTGTCAACCCTGGGGGAAAGCTTTAAAGGTGAAAGTTTCTGTGCAGATATTCATCTGTCTGCAAATGAGAAATATCTATATGGTTCAAACAGAGGTGAAAACACTATTGTTGTATTCAATATAGGGAATGATGGAAAATTATCACTTACAGGAAGAACATCGTGCGGAGGCAACTGGCCCAGGAATTTTGTGATTGATCCTTCTGGCAAATACCTTCTGGTCGGAAATCAGAAATCAGGAGATATATCGTTTTTTAAAATTGATGAGAAAACAGGAATGCCTGAGTATCGTGAGGATTGCAAATATGGAACGCCGTCGTGTCTTAAATTTCTCAAATTATAATTTCAGAAAGTTATTACTTATTTTTTCAGATACTCCTTGGTGCTTTCAACAGTAGCATAATTTTTAAGAGTGCTTAGAGTAGAATAATGAACATCTTCTGCTTTTATTATTTTATCGCCGAACTTTAGATCCTTGGTTGCACAAGCATCTTGTACTAATACGCATTTAAATCCGTAATCACTTGCAGCTCTGGTAGCTGCTTCGACGCACATATGGGTTTGCATTCCGCAAATGACTAATGTGTCTATCTTATTTGCCTTAAGATAATCAAGCAGATCTGTCCTCAGAAAACAATTGACTTCGTCTTTTGAAATAATTTTCTCAGCCGGCAACGGTTTGACAATATCATTAATCTTTCCTCCCGGTTCAGCATTATGCCTTATGTGAATTACCAGAAGATTCCTGCTCCTGAAATCCTTCAGCAATAGAGCTGCATTTTCAGCAGCTTTTTCAGGTTCAACCAATGCCGATTTCCCGCCCGGGAAATAAAAATCCTGGATATCAATGATCATCAACGCCTTATGCCCGGGTTGAGCCAAAAGTGATAATATTGTCAGTGACAGAATGGCAATTGATAAGATTAGTTTTTTCATAGGATCACACTTGTCCGCTATAACATTAAGATATATTCATTTAATATTTCGCTGCTATGCAGCTTTTTTAAGCGGCATCGCCGCGCAAATATTTGTAGTAATCTGGGAAACCACAAATATAAGCCTGTAGGGCGAATTATTTGTCAATGTATTACAGAAAGCCATATTCATACCATTAGAATATTTTTTACCGGAACCAATGATTAGTGAAATAATTTTTCTCAAAGTTATTAATTTCTTTTTGATGTATCTTTGACCCTCTTTTAATAAAATATCTATGAAGCTTCTTTCATGTTTCCGCGTGAAATTCTTTTTAATTAGAAAAATGGTATTTATTTTGATAGCACTGGGTGCACTGCTTACAATTTTACCGGGTTTCAGGAAGGATAGCAGAAAGCCATTTAAAAACTATGTTCTACTGGTTTCTCTCGATGCCTTCAGATGGGATTATAATAAAATATACAGCACTCCTAACCTGAATAAACTCGCCCATGATGGAGTTAAGGCTGACAGAATGTTTTCATCGTTCCCGACAGTTACATTTCCCAATCATTATTCTATCGCTACAGGTCTCTACCCTGATCATCATGGCTTGATTGACAATAGTTTTTCCGCACCTGATCTTGGCCTTTTTTACAGGATGGGAGACAGAACTGCGGTGGAGAACCCTGCTTTTTATGGCGGAGAACCGATATGGGTTACTGCTGAAAAGCAGGGAATCAGGTCAGCTTCATTTTTCTGGGTGGGATCTGAAGCGCCGGTTGGCGGAATGCATCCTACTTACTGGAAAAAGTACGATAAAACAGTAACTTTTGAAGAGAGAATTGATACAGTTGTAAAGTGGCTTGGTTATCCTCCTGACAAACGTCCTGAACTTGTGACCCTCTATTTTGACGAACCGGATGCAACAAGTCATACTTTTGGACCGGTTTCACCGCAAACCGGGAAAGTTGTTGAACGACTGGACAGCCTGATGGGTGTATTAAGGTTAAAGCTCTCAGTTTTGCCCGATGCAAAAAAAATCAATCTGATTATATTGTCTGACCATGGAATGGAAGCCGTTTCCCCTTCAAGATATATCAGCATCAAGGCAGTTGTTCCGGAGAGGATGATAGCTTCAATTTCAGGAGGTAACCCTGTTTATCTGATCAATCCTTCGGAAGGGAAAAAAGACAGTGTCCTGTATCTGCTTAACAAATCTAAGGGAATGAAAGCATGGAGCAAATCAAAGCTTCCTCCCAGGTGGCATTACGGAACGAATCCAAGGATCCCTGAGATTGTTGCAGTTGCGGACAGTTCCTGGAGTATTGGTACCAAACCTGATGGATCTTCTGTCAGAGGGGGAGCTCATGGATATGATAATTCAAACTCCGATATGTTTTCGATTTTTTATGCTGCAGGTCCCTCATTCAGAAAAAATTATAAGTTTAAGGAGCTGAATAATATTGATGTATATGACCTCATATGCAGAATTCTCAATATCATACCAGCAAAAAATGATGGTGATCCGGCACATATCAAAGGGATGTTAAGATAAGCCGCCAGAACCTTCTTTTGGCACAATTGGAGAGTCACTTTTTAACCACAAAGGACACAAATTGTCTTAAAAGAACCTGCCCGAACTTTATTGGTAATTCGGAATTTTCTCCGTATTATTATTATCAAAATCAGATGGGCCATGAATCGCCGGAAACTTGTTGAAGAATTAAAAAATCAATCAGACATAATTTGGGATCTTATTATAATAGGCGGAGGTGCTACAGGCCTTGGTGTTGCGCTGGACGCAGCATCAAGAGGATATAAGACATTATTGCTTGAGCAATCTGATTTTGCCAAGTCAACATCCTCCCGGAGCACAAAACTGGTTCATGGCGGGGTAAGGTATATGGCCCAGGGTGATCTGCTTCTTGTAATGGAGGCTTTGCATGAGCGTGGTGTAATGCTTAAAAATGCTCCGCATCTTACCTTCAATCAGGAATTTGTTATACCTGTTTATACCTTATGGGATGCGTTTATGTACACTGCCGGTTTGAAATTCTATGACCTGTTGGCAGGACGATTAAGCATGGGGAAGTCATATTTTATTAATCGTGATAAGACTCTTTCCCGGTTGCCCCTGTTAAAACCAAAAGGATTGAAGGGCGGGATTGTATACCATGACGGACAATTTGATGATTCGCGTATGGCATTTGCCCTTGCGCAGTCATGTTCTGAATATGGTGGCACCGTGCTTAACTATTTCGGGGTTTCGGGTTTCGTGAAGGATGATAACGGAAGAATCAATGGAGTAAGGGCATGTGACCTTACCTCAGGTGAAGAATTCACTCTGAAAACAAAACTGGTTATAAACGCAACCGGAGTCTTCGCTGATGAGATTGCACGGATGGATAATCCCGGAGCTAAACCAACTATCAGACCAAGTCAGGGCGTACACATTGTTCTCGATAAATCTTTTTTAAGCAGCGATTCTGCAATTATGATCCCAAAGACAACCGACGGTAGAGTCCTCTTTGCTATTCCATGGTATACTGAGGTTGTGATTGGCACTACCGATACCCCACTCGATTCCATCAGCCTTGAGCCGGTTGCCCTTGAAAAAGAGATAAATTTCATATTGCAGACTGCAAGAGAGTATTTGATTAAGCCTCCGCACAGGGAGGATATCCTTTGCATCTTTGCTGGATTGCGTCCTCTTGCAGCTGATCCTGATAATCCTGAGTCAACTAAGGAGGTATCACGCCGGCATAAGATAACTCTTTCAAAGTCAGGACTTCTTACTATAATCGGCGGGAAATGGACCACATACAGACGAATGGCTGAAGAAACAATTGACAGGGCTATAAAAGAAGGATTTCTGGAAAAGTCGAAATGTGTCACATCGGACCTCAGACTTGCATCACCAGTTTCAAATAAAACATCAGAAAGATTTCATGTCTACGGTGATCACGCTATTGATATTGAAAAAATCATATCTGAAAAACCTGAACTTGGAATCGCCGCTGACAGGAGACTCCCCTATTCAAGTGCCGAGATAATCTGGATATGCAGGAATGAGATGCCGGTAAATATTGAGGATATTCTTGCAAGAAGGACACGCTCCTTATTCCTTAATGCCCGTGCAAGTGCGGACATCGCACCACAGGTAGCTGATATCATGGCAGCTGAATTCGGGTTTGATCAGATTTGGAAACAAAATCAGATTGAATCATATAACCTGTTAATAAAAAACTATATATAGAATTTTGAGCTCATCTAATAATCAGGACTATGAAAGAATTTATTTTAGCACTCGATCAGGGAACCACAAGTTCACGTGCTATCGTTTTTGACAGGAACGGTCTTCCTGTGGCAAATGCCCAAAAGGAATTCAGACAGTTCTATCCCAAGCCAGGCTGGGTTGAACATGATCCGGAAGAAATATGGTCAACGCAAGCAGGCGTTGCACTTGAAGCAATCACCAAAGCCGGACTTGAGAGTTCAAATATAGCTGCAATAGGTATTACAAATCAGCGCGAAACAACAATTGTATGGAACAGGAAAACCGGGAAACCGGTTTATAGTGCGATTGTCTGGCAGGACAGACGTACAGCCGATTTCTGTGACAAGCTCAAGAGTGAAGGACATAGCATAAAGGTCCAGGAAAAAACAGGACTTATTATAGATGCCTATTTTTCAGCCACAAAAATAAAGTGGATTCTGGATAACGTGAAGGATGCCAGGAAACTTGCAGAAGAGGGACAACTGGCTTTTGGGACAATTGATACATGGCTCGTTTGGAACCTTACAAAGGGACAGTTACATATAACTGATGTTTCGAATGCTTCCAGAACCATGTTGTTTAATATTCACACACTCAGATGGGATGAGGAATTACTGCGGCTATTCGATATTCCATCCTCTATCCTGCCTGATGTAAGGTCTTCCAGCGAAATATATGGAAAAACTGTTGGCCACTTTGCCTCTTCAATACCTGTTGCAGGAATAGCCGGAGATCAGCAGGCAGCTCTTTTCGGACAGATGTGTATCGAACCGGGAATGGTCAAAAATACTTATGGCACCGGATGTTTTATGGTGATGAATATTGGTGACAAACCGATAAATTCAACCAGTAAGCTTCTCACAACTATTGCCTGGAAAATAGGAAATGAGACACAATATGCTCTTGAAGGAAGCATTTTCATTGCAGGAGCAGTTGTGCAATGGCTTCGCGATGGTTTGGGCATTATTAAAAAATCGGATGATGTAGAGAAACTGGCAGCAAAAGTAAATGATAGTGAAGGGGTCTATTTTGTTCCTGCTTTTGCCGGGTTGGGTGCTCCGCACTGGAATCAGCATGCCAGGGGAACTCTGGTTGGTATAACAAGAGGTTCTACCTCAGCGCATATTGCTCGTGCTGCACTGGATAGTATTGCTTACCAGACTCTGGAAGTTCTTCTTGCGATGCAAAAGGATTCCGGCATTGATATCCGTGAATTGCGAGTCGATGGAGGCGCCACAGTCAATAACCAGCTGATGCAGTTTCAGTCTGATTTATTACAAACAAAGGTTGTACGTCCCAGGATAACAGAAACAACAGCTCTTGGAGCTGCTTATCTGGCCGGTCTGGCTGTGAAATACTGGAGTGATATAAACGAGATCAGGAAGCAATGGCAGATTGACCGTACTTTTTCTCCGCAAATTGAGAAAAGCCAGACGCTTTCCCTGATTAAAGGATGGCATCGTGCCGTTAATGCGGCAAAAGCCTGGGCGGATGATTCAGAATAAGTGCCTAGAGTGTCTAAAGTGCCTAGAGTGCCTAAAGTTGATAACTAAGTTTTATTAATTCTTCTACTTTAAGTACTCCGAACTTTAGCTCACTCCAAACTTTTATGAACATTGACAATTTTATATAAAGTAAGGAGAATTAATAATATTAACAGTAATTAAATTACTTAGACATATGAACGCATTTTTTGCTGAATTTTTCGGAACTGCAATAATTCTGGTTTTTGGAGGTGGGGTTGTTGCCAACGTCCTTCTCGATAAAACAAAAGGACATAACAGCGGCTGGATCGTCATAACATTTGGATGGGCAGTCGGGGTTTTTACAGGAGTATTAATTGCAGCACCATACAGTGGTGCTCATTTGAATCCTGCTGTGACACTTGCGCTGGTACTGGCAAATAAGTTTTCGATAAATCTATTGCCGGAATATATATGCGCACAGTTACTTGGTGCCATGTTTGGCGCTCTTCTTGTATGGCTGGCTTATAAACAGCATTTTGATGCAACCACTGATGCAGATTCGAAACTCGCAGTTTTCGTTACAGGTCCGAATATAAGAAGCTATTGGTATAATGTTATGACAGAAGCCATTGGAACTTACGTACTTGCGCAAGCTGTCCTGTATATGGCAAAACCCGAAGTCGGATTGGGTGCCTTAAATGCTCTGCCGGTCGCGATTGTTGTACTTGGACTTGGACTTTCCATAGGCGGACCAACAGGCTATGCTATAAATCCTGCACGTGATCTGGGTCCGCGTATTATGCATTTCCTTCTGCCAATACCAGGGAAACGCGACAGTGACTGGAAATACGCCTGGGTCCCGATTCTTGGACCACTTCTCGGTGCTTCACTTGCTGCCGGAATGTTTCTTCTTTTTAACGGGAAATTGCAGGAATTTTTACATTAACATATTGTCTAGCCATTTTCGTCGCTTCTTTTACAGAATTCATCAAAAACTTTGAAAAAAAAACCGGAGCTTTCTTCTTTTCTTAACTCACAATTATTAAATTAGCTTTACAATTCTCATACATGGGGAGCCTATGAGTCAGGAAAGTGGGGTTTTTTGTTGGGTTAATAATTATAAATCCAGTGAGGACTTTTTTTCAGATGCGGGTTAGATTTGCACTTCTTTGCTAAAAATGTGCCGGAAACATTTAAGCTTGGGTAAACAAAATTCAAATAAAAATGTTAATACTTCTAAATGACTAAAACTTTAAAATTATGAAGAAACTTTTGCTTGTCTTACTAGTCGCTATCTTCTCTTTAACACAACTGTTAGCTCAGGAATCTACTTTTAAACAGGGAGATAAAGTACTAAACCTTGGAATAGGTCTTGGATCAACCTTATACACAGGATCCTACTATAAATCTGCAATCCCTCCGATATCTGCTTCTTTAGAGTTTGGAGTTAAGGATGGTGTTCTCGATAAGGGATCAATAGGCATAGGCGGTTATCTTGGTTATTCCTCTTATAAATGGGAATATTCATCACTCTGGTATTGGAAATATTCTAACTTTATTCTTGGGGTAAGGGGCGTATTCCACTATCCTTTAGTGGCTAAATTGGATACATATACAGGTCTGTTGCTTGGATACAACATTGCATCTTCAAAAGAAACCGGTTCTGTTGTTGGTAATTACAATTACAGTGCCTCTTCTGGCGGGGTTGTTGGTGCCTGGTTTGTCGGTGCCAGATATTATTTCAGCGATAAATTTGCTGTTATGGGAGAATTGGGTTATGGGATAACCTATCTTAACCTTGGAATCGCTCTTAAATTATAACATTTTGAATACCTGAAAAGCAGTAAAAATTCTTATGAATTCCATAATGAGCAGACCGGTTTCCGGGCTGCTTTTTATTTTGTCTTATTCTTAAAATCCAAAAACAAAATTATCTTTATCAAAAATTCTGATATGAAGAAAAGCTTCAATTTGTTTATACCTAAGCTTAAAAAGCTGCTCGGAAAGCCGGCTCTGTCGAAAATTGCATTTATTGCTTTTGGTATATCATCAACAATCTGGTTCCTGGTAAGGGTAATACCAAAACCGCAAAGGGCAACTTATCCATGCATGAGAGCCGCTGCACCAATTATGTCTGCATTTGTTATTTATCTCCTCTCTTTAACAGGATCAGTCCTTGCATTCAGGAAGGCAAAAAACTATTTCCGGATGTACAGATACGTATATGCTGCATCTTTTTTTGCAATTGCCGTTTTCTGCACTTTGCTGGTTTTAGCCAAAAATACTGATGTCGTCAGCGCCAGTACCGTTGATATAAACAGTATTGCATCAAATACACCGATTGGTGTTGGACATGGTATCTTTCCAGGGCGTGTAGCATGGATATTTGATCCAAAAGTCGCAACATGGGATGGGACTGACAAATACTGGTGGGATGAAAAAAGCACTTCACAGGCTGAAGCTGATAAAATGTTAAAAAATGTTTTGATATCGCTTACAGGAAAAGACTCTGAAGCAAAATCATGGGATGCGCTTTTTAAGAATTTTAACGCTGAAAAGAAAAATATCAGCAAAGGCTATGCAATTAATCAGAAAATTGCTGTTAAAATAAATCAGAATAATACAAAAAGTCATTCTGATACAACAGGCCTGGACGGGACACCTCAACTGATTTATGCCTTAATAGCAAGCCTTGCTCACGAGGGGGGAGTACCACAAAAGAATATTACAATTTTCGATGCAAGTCGCTTTATAACTGATAATATCTTTAATAAATGCCACAAAGACTTTCCCGATGTATTATTTGTAGATAATAAAGGAGGAGACGGGCGAATAAAATCTACATATGTTAAAAATGCAATTCCTTATTCAGCTGATAATGGAAAGCTGGCTACAGGCTTGGCAAAATGCGCAGTTGAAGCTGACTACATAATTGATATGGCTTTATTGAAAGGGCATATTGGCCAAGGGGTTACTCTCTGCGGAAAGAACTTTTACGGAGCTACAAGTATTGATCCTAACTGGAGATATAATGCTCATGATAATTTTGAGCAGGATCGGCAGGGTAAGGATAAGTATATGACTTTTACTGACTTCCTGGGACACAAAGATCTGGGAGGGAAAACAATATTGTTTATGATTGATGGTTTTTATGGCGCACGTTCACAGGATGGTCCGCCACTCACGAAAGATAAATGGAAAATGGCTCCCTTTAATAACCGGTGGTGTTCGAGTTTGTTTGCCTCCCAGGATGGTGTTGCGGTTGATGCAGTAGGCATAGATTTTTTACGTGCAGAGTGGCCTGATCTTGCAGATCTTGCATATACTGAAAAATATCTTGTCGAAGCTGCACTCGCAGAAAATCCGCCTTCTAAAACGGTTTATGATCCGGAACGGGATGGTACCAGGATGAAAAGCCTCGGTATCCTCGAACACTGGAATAATTCAACTGATAAGAAATATAGCAAGAATCTTGGAAAAAGCTATGGGATTGAACTTGTTTATATTCCATTAAATTAAAGTTCGGAGTGACTAAAGTTTGGAGTGCCTAAAGTTAAAAACCAGAAACTTTATTATTTCTTAAAACTCTAGGCACTCTAGTCACTTTAGGCACTCTAGGCACTTTTTAGTCACAATTCTGTTCTACCCTTATAATCGATTTTACGTCATATCCGTAATCGATTGCTTTCTTAAGAAGCATCTGATATGTCTGTTCATCCATTTTCTTCTCCCGGGCAAGAATCCAAAGGTATTTAGCTGAAGGATCACCAACCAGAACATATCTGTACTCTTTGTCAAGATCCATGATCCAGTAATCGGCTGAGAATGGCCAGAAAAACTGCACCTTCAGCTTTGCGGGATACTTTTTATCAGGGATCCACGCAACTCCTGTAGAAGAGGTTGATTTTTTAGGATCAGCCAGGTAATTTCCTTTATTCAGCACTGTAATTTTCCCGTCATCACGAAGTGTATAGGTAGCGGTTGTACACTTCAGTTTCCGTTCGAAAAAATTGGGAAGGCGGGCGATTTCATACCACAGACCTTTATACCTGTTCAGGTCAACCGATGATACAACTGAAGGTGATTTTTGTGAATTTACCGGACCCATGATCATAAAAGTAAGCAGGATTAGGATAGAATTTTTCATTTTTCGCTATTAAACTATGAGATTAACAGTTTTTATATTAATAAGTTTAAAGAAGTATCTAATTGTCAAAAAGTTTTGAATATATCCGTGTAAAATTGTAACAGTCATTCGGCCTTGACAGACTTCTTCTTTTTTCACTACTTTTGTCGGGGATGAATTTATACCATAATTTAAAGATTATGAATAGATCACCACAACAGCTTAGGATCTTTTATGAATTGACAATGGAGATAGGCAGGAGTCTCAATCTTTATGAGATGCTGAAGACCTCCATGAATGCTTATTTGAAAAAGTTGAATTGTGTTACCGGTATAGTTTACAGAATTGTGCCATCCGGCAGTTCAGGATTCAGTTCTGAAATGATATTCTCCATTCCTTATGCATTAATTACGAAAAGCACTTATAATGTAATTGAAAACCTCGTTCCCCGGTCTTTTTCATTATCTGAACTTAATTCATTCAGGGATAAACTTCCGTTAAACGGGAAATGTGACGATGACTTGTTTTTCCACATAATGAAGCTGGACGACTTTGGATTACTGATTATAATAAGGAAAGGCAGTTTTCTGGATGAAGAGATAATTCTCACTCTTGGAGAGATTAACCTCAAGCTTGCACAGGCTTGTCTCACTTGCGTCAAAATTGAAATTCTTGAAGAGAGTGAGATGCGTTATCGTCATCAGCAGGAACTTCTCCCTGAAATGTTATGTGAGACAAATCTCCACGGTTTAGTGACCTACGCTACAGGTTTTGCCCTTGAAAAAATGGGTTATTCCACGGAAGAGCTCAAAGAGGGAATCAACATTCTTACTTTATTTCACAAGGATGATCATGAAAGGGTATTAAAGAACTTTGAAGCTTCCTTACAAAATAATAATTCCCAGTCTAATGAATACTTGCTGATTAAAAAATCAGGAGTCACTTTCCCTGTTTTGGTGTATACGAACAGACTCATTAAAAACAATAAAGTAGATGGTCTTATCAGTATTATAGTTGATATAACTGAATTAAAGGAAAATGAAAAGAAACTTGAATTATATACCGAACGGCTGGAACTAGCACTTCTGGGCAGTGATGCAGGACTTTGGGACTGGAATATTAAAACCAAAAAACTAATTTCAAATAACAGATGGTTCACGATTCGCGGTTTTGCTGAAAATGAATTTAATGGCATTGATGATATCTGGGGAAACCTGTTGCATCCTGAGGATTCTCAATATACGATGAAAGCTCTCAATGATCACCTTGAGAACAGAACAGCGTTTTATCAGGCTGAATACAGATCTCTTACCAAATCAGGTCAGTATATCTGGATCCTTGACACAGGTAAGGTAATGGAATTCGATGATGATGGGAATCCTCTTCGTATAGTCGGTACCAATATTGACATCACCGGCCGGAAACTGATGGAGCAATCAATCATTGATGAGCGTGACAAAGCTAATGATGCAAACAGGGCTAAGAGCGAATTTCTTGCCAATATGAGTCACGAGATACGAACACCGATGAATGCTATCCTTGGATTCAGCGAAGCACTTTATCATAAACTCGACTCCCCTCAGCATAGAAAAATGGTGAAGTCAGTATTGAGCAGTGGTAACATGCTTCTCTCTTTACTAAACGATATTCTCGATCTGTCCAAAATAGAAGCAGGAAAGTTGGAAATAACTCTTCATCCTATCGATCTGAATTATATTTTTCAGGAGATCCTGCTTCTTTTTAATGCCAGGTCAAATAAAAAAGGCATAGAATTATCAGTACTTATCGGGGAAGAGCTGCCCGCATTGCTTATGCTCGACGAAATCAGGATCAAGCAGGTAATATTTAACCTTGTCGGCAATGCAATTAAGTTTACACATACCGGATTTGTGAGGATAAATGTCACTTTTAATCTTCAATCAGAGGAATCCGGGGATCTGAAAATTGAAGTTGAAGATACCGGTATTGGTATCCCGGAATCTCAGCAGGGAGTCATATTTGAAGCTTTCGGGCAGCAGTCGGGACAATCAAACAGGACGTATGGCGGTGTCGGATTGGGTCTTGCAATTTCAAAACGGCTTGTTGAGAAAATGAACGGGACAATTACCGTAACCAGTAAAGTTGGGGAAGGATCTGTCTTTACCGTTAGTATTCCCCGTGTTACCATAAGCCAGATTGAATTCCATAAGAATGACAATGCTGATGAGTTCCTTAATATTACTTTTGAAAAAGCAAGTGTCCTGATTGTTGATGATGTCTCCTCTAACATTGAAATGGTTGAAACAATGCTATCATCTACAGATTTAGATGTCTCATCTGCTGAGAATGGAGAAATCGCACTTGAAATACTTGATCATATTACTCCGGATTTAATCCTTATGGACATACGGATGCCTGGCCTTGATGGATTTGAAGTCGCTGAAAGGATAAAGTCTGACCCATCTCTGAAACACATTCCCATTTTAGCATTTACAGCATCAGTTTTCAGTACTGAAATAATTGTCAACTCAGGAAATTTTGCCGGAGTTCTTCTTAAACCTGTAAATCAGTCCCAGCTATTCAGCCAGCTCGCCAGATTTCTAAAGCATAGGATAAATGAAACAATAAATATTCCTGCGGACTCAGACATTCCGGATATTCATAGCCTGTCTGAAGATATTTTAAAAAACCTTCCTCAGATCAGGGAGGCTTTTGATTCAGCTATAGTGCCAAAATTTAATTCCATAAAAGGTCAGTTTGTGTTGTTTAAAATAGAAGAATTTGCCGTTGATCTGAAACAGCTTGCACTAAGGTATGATATTAAATTTCTTGCTAATTATGCTGATAAAATCCTAATAGATCTTGAAATGGTTGATCTGGATTCTTTGAAGGAAACTTTAGACATCTTTCCACGTATAATTTCCAGCGTACTTTCTTAAAAGAATAAGTGAGATATGCCCAATTCAGGTAAATATATTCTTATCGTTGATGATAACAACAAAAATCTCCAGTTAACAGCCACACTGTTAAAAGAGGAAGGCTATCTGATTAGTCTGGCTCAAAATGCAGAGGATGCCATGATACAGCTTAATGAGATTATCCCGGATCTTATTCTTCTGGACATAATGATGCCTGGGGTGGATGGACTTGAGCTTTGCAGGATAATCAAAAAGAATGAAAAACTCAGTGATATCCCTGTAATATTCCTTACTGCAAAATCACAGACTGAAGATCTTGCAGAAGGTTTTAAAGCAGGAGGTGTTGATTATATTAATAAACCGTTTAACCGTGAAGAATTGCTGATCCGTGTTCAGACCCATATAGAACTCGCTTCATCGAGGAAGCAAATAGTAGAAATGAATCTGAGACGTGATAAGCTTTATTCAATTATTGCGCATGATATTCGCTCTCCGTTTTCAAGTATCAGCCTTACACTTAGTGCAATAGCCTCTGGATATCTGGACCCTGGCAGTGATGAATTCAGGGATATTATGAGCCAGCTTGAAAAGTCAGCCAGTGAAACCAGCACATTGCTGGATAATCTGCTGGAATTCACCCGTCTGCAGAGTAAAACTATTGCCATGAATCCAAAGTACTTAGCTGTTTATCCAGTGATCATGGAGTCTGTCCAGCTGTTAAAGGGGAATGCAGAGAAGAAAAAAATAACCATCACTTATGACATTTCTGAGGACCTGATTGCCTACTTCGATGAAATTTCGATGTATGCTGTGTTTCGAAATCTGATTTTCAATTCAATTAAATTTACTCCCGAGGGCGGTACAATAGATATCAGTGCAACTACTGAAGACAATCTTGCAAGAGTTAAAGTAACTGATACCGGCATCGGACTCTCCGAAGAGTTAATAAAAAAAATATTTATAGATAATGAGCATTATACGTCTCCTGGTACAAATAAGGAACAGGGAAGCGGTATAGGCTCTTATATAATTAAAGATTTTGTTAAGCGGAACAGGGGACAATTGAAAATAAAAAGCACACCGGGTTCCGGAACTGAAATGTTTGTCTATTTACCCTTGAAAGACCGCAAATAAATTTGTTTACTATGGATACAGAAAAAACAAAGACTAATATTTTGGTGCTGGATGATGATCCTGTTTACCGGAATCTTCTGCGTTCAGTTCTCAAGGAAAAGCTTAATGTTTTTGCTGTTGAAACACCTTCCATTGCATTTAAGATTTTAAAGAATGAAAAAATTGACATACTTATCAGTGATTTCAAACTGCCGGAAATGGACGGGTTAAAAGTGCTTGAGAAAGTGAAGGAAGATTACCCGGACATTGCAGTTATAATGATAAGTTCAGTTGGAGACATGAACACGGTGATCGTTGCCCTCAGGAATGGAGCCGCCGATTTCTTAAGAAAACCTTTCACTACAGCCGATTTATGGGTAGCCATTGAGAGAACCAGCAAGTTCTCAGAACTAAATACTAACCTTAACCAGTATAAAAAAAGAAATTCAGTATTGACTGATGTGGTTAATAATGAATTGGGAAATAACATTATCGGAAAATCAGCGGCTGTTAAGACCATCAAACAGCAGATACAGATGGTCGCCAATACACCAGACACATCTGTTCTGATAACAGGGGAAAGCGGGACAGGCAAGGAATTGGTAGCGCGCGCCATACATTTATTAAGTAAGAGGAGTGAGGAAATGTTTTGCGCAGTCAATATGTCAGCTGTTCCAGAATCACTCTTTGAAAGTGAATTCTTTGGCCATAAAAAAGGAAGTTTTACAGGAGCTCTTGTCGACAAAGCCGGATGGTTTGAGACTGCTAATGGAGGCACCCTCTTCTTTGATGAAATAGGAGAGATGTCAATGGCTCTTCAGGTTAAACTTTTACGCGTTCTGGAAGATCGCCGCTTTACCAGGGTGGGAACACAGAATGAACAAAAATTCGATGTCCGGATTGTTGCTGCTACGAACAAAACCAATGAGGAATTATCTTCCGGCAAGAGTCTGCGGCTTGATTTATATCACCGGCTGAGTACATTTATTATCGAACTGCCACCATTACGCGAGCGTGCTGATGATATACATGAACTTGCGGATTATTTTTTTAAGTCACTCTCAAAGAAACTTGGCAAACACTTTTCGGGTATTCACCCTGAAGTCTATGAACTACTGAAAAAATATCAATTCCCCGGTAATATACGTGAACTGAAAAATATCATAGAAAGAGCGCTTATTATTTGTGAATCAACCCAAATCACCCCGGTAAATTTCAGCTTGTTAAATCCCTCCGGAGGTACTTTTTCAAATGCAGCAAACAATAATACTTTTGATCTTGGCGAGCTGGAAAAACAAACAATAATAAGAGCACTTCAGAAAGTAAACTTCAATAAAGCAGAAGCTGCCAGGCTTCTGAATATTGAGTGGAATGCCCTTTACCGGCGTATTCAGAAATATAATATAGAATTGCCTACGGAATTTTGAGATAGTCATCTTCAATTACGAAGATATGCTATTCGTTAACGAAGAAGGAACAATTGTATAACCTTCCAATTCAAATCATATAATATTGAAATATAGCTTGTTGTGTCCTTTGGCATAGCTATTGCTTAATTCATGCACAATTAAGAGAAAGTGTGGAGATCTGAGATGAAGAAAGATATATTAATAGTTACAGACAATTTTGAATACAGGGCAATAATGGAAAAATATCTTTCCGGAAGTTTCGATGTTAAAATTACCGGGAGTGCAGAGAAAACACTTTCTATGCTTGAGGAGGGATTTAATCCGAAATTGATAATTACGGAGTTTTCTGTCTCTCTGCCTAATGGTAAGAGACTGATTATTAAGATTAAAGAAAATTCAAAGTATGTTCATATACCTATACTTGTGATATCAGGGGATGAAAATAAAATCATGAGGCTTGACCTTATAAGGACAGGTACCACCGGCCATATAATGAACCCTTTCATCCTGACAGATCTTGAATCTCGTATAAAAAGCCTGCTGAATATTGCTGTCTGAGAATAAATTAAGTAATTGTCGAATTTAAACAGAGTTCAAAATAATGAATCAGAGTACCGCACAAATTACCCGACTACAGATGACCAGGATATCACTGACCATATTCATGTTGGTAATTATGGTATCAATTCAGGCAGCGAGTATCACCAGCACAACTTCCGGTAACTGGAGCGCAACTGCCTGGCCAAACACAAACAGAACAGGCACAATAACAACTTCCACTGTTTCATCATTGATTACCGGAACCAGTACACTTTTTACTACAGAAATAAGTGTAGGAAATATTATAAAAACTTCAGGGAACGTTTCCATCGGAACAGTAGCTTCAATAACTGATAATACACATCTTGTTATTACGGCAGTTGCGGCATCTTCAAATTTAGGGATAGCTTACAGATCACAGGGTGTTGGGCCAGTTGATGCTGTTACAATAGCCAGTGGTGCCAGTATATTGGTTGATGGAGTCTACAGTTGTGCTTCTATATCATTTACGACGGTTAGTACTACTACATCTCTTACAATAAACGGTAATAATTCACTGACTGTTGCAGGTGGACTATCAATGGCAAGGCCATCCAATGGTGCTACCTGTACTATTAATGTTGGAGCAGGGTCACTTACAACCTCTACATTAACGATGAATGCGACAACCTCAGGCAGAAATGATGTACTTTCTATTTCAACAGGAACCGTTACGATAGCCGGTGCAATTACAATAGGAACAACAGGATGTCTCATTAATTTCACAGGTGCAGGTACTTTTAAAATAGGCGGAGCATTTTCTGCAACTCCGTCAGTTACGCAATATGCGGGAAACACATGGAATTATTATGGTACTTCGCAAAATGTGTTAGGAATATCATATAATAATCTCACGCTGTCAGGCAGCGGATCAAAGACAACATCCGGAGTAACAGTGAACGGGATTCTTTCGATGGAAGGAACAGCAACTGCTTCCTCTAATCCCACTTACGGTCCTGCAGCCACACTTCAATATAATACCGCAACATCAAGAATTGCAGGTAATGAATGGATTTCTCCTTTCATTGCAACGGGAGGAATAATTATAGCAAATACAGGGATAATAACTTTAAATAGTGCTGAGATCGTAAATGCACCACTTACAATAAACTCCGGTGCAAGTTTAAGTACTAATTCCTCAACATCCTGGGCTTTAACATTTGGTGATGATTTTATTAATAACGGCACTTTTAATGCTTACAGTTCATCTATAACCATTAGCGGCTCAGGAGACCAGAATATTTCAGGCTTTACCACTACCGGAAGTATTTCCATGACCAAAACAGGAGGTACAGCAACGTTGACTGGAAATATAATCGGCGGTTCACTAACAATTAATGGATCAGGAGGCACTCTTAACCTGGGCACCGGATTAAATCATACAATCAATGGAGCATGGACTCTTACCAACGGAGCAGTTGCCGGCGGTTCAAGTTTGATTACAATAGGCGGAAATGCTACTTCTTCAGCGGGTACATTCGCTCCTGGAACGAGCACAGTCAATTATAATGGAACGAGTGCTCCCCAGAGTACAGCGAACGTTCCTTACTATAATCTCACTTTGTCAGGAACAGGTTTAAAAACGCTGCAATCAGGATCAAATACGATAATGAACAACTTGATATTAAGCGGTACGGCCTCTTTCACTGCACCTGTTAAAATGACTATAGGAGGTGATTTTACAATCGGCACCGGAACTACATTCAACGCCTCCGCATTTATTAATAATCTGGCTGGTAATTGGACTAATAACGGAACCTATATCACCGGAACGGGAGGAATTAACTTAAATGGAACGACTAATCAGATTATCGGGGGTTCAGGAACAAACTTATATAATATGCTGACCATTTCAAATGCTTCAGGGGCATCACTTTCAGGCAATGTCAGTGTTACCGGCATTTTGTCATTTGTGAATGGAAAAATATCTACAGGGGCATACTCCTTATCAATTGGAAACTCAGCGATAGTAGCCGGAGCAGGTACGGGGAAATATGTATTCGGGAACTTGCAAATGGGGATTCCGGCTGCAGCAATCGCCAGGACTTTTGATATTGGAGATGCCACTGTTTATACACCTGTCACACTAAGTTTTACCGGGACTACAAATAGCACCGGAAGTATAACATTGAACACTGCACAAGGTAATTCTCCGAATATTGGTACCTCAAATATAAATCCGGCATTGAATGTAAACAGGTATTGGACCATAACAAATAATGCTGTTTCTGGTTTTTCATCTTATGATGCAACTTTTAATTTCGTTGCAGGAGATATTATTGCCGGTACTGATTACGCTTCATTGATTGCCGGTGAGTATTCTGCATCTTCATGGAGTTATCCGGTAACTGGTACAACTGCACCCACATCAGTTCAGGTTGCAGGAATTACTTCTTTCGGTCAGTTCCAGCTGGGACAATCAGCAGTTCTCATAGCTAGCCAATATAATAGTAACGGGAGCATACCTGCTGTATCTGATCTTCTTCCCTGCATTAACATGCCTTCGAATCCATTAATAGTATCTTCTTCAATCTCAGTCCGTCAGTATTTTACGATGAATGTTGTAAAAGGACTGACCTATGAAGTATATACCTGCAATTCTTCGGCCCCTTCAAATCCGCTGATGCTGACAGTTTATAAGGAAGGTGCACCGGCTGATCCCTACATTGCGTTTTCTTCAGTAAATACGGGAAATCCATGTTCATCATTTACAAATGATGTTTATGTTTCATTCATACCTTCTTTTTCAGGAGAAGTAAGGGTACTTTTTAACAGAAAAGGAAATTCAAGCTCGACATCTCCTGTTGGTTTAACGATTAAAGCAAATGTGACTGGCGGTTATAACACTCTCGATGACCAAACCATGGCTGGAACAGATAAATGGATCGGACATATTTATGATGGTACAGCATTCAATAATTATCTTGGCTATTATTTGACAGGATCTGAATCTTTCCAGGAATCATTTGGTACCACGGGAACATGGCCAAACAACACCAACGATGATATAACTTGCTTTAATGTTTTATCAGAAGGAGCAGTGCACGCATCTGTTCTGGACATTTCCTTTTCGGTCCGTTACAGAATGAATTCAACCAAACATGGTTTGTATACAGCAAGTATGACAAGTGATGATGGCAGCAGACTTTACATTGATAATAAAAGTATATATTCTAACTGGTCAGATCATAGCCCTGTAACATCCTCTAATGTATTATTTAGTTTAACAGGAAGCAGTTCCCTCGCATTTGAATATTATGAGAATGGAGGACAGAACGTCGCAGGATTTACAAACCTGTTTCAGGTTTTATCAAATACGCTTACCCAGAATTTAAACCAGCAGATATATTTAAACAATAGCGGCTCAGTAATCAGCGGAGATGTCTACGGCACTCTTCCTGCAGGAATTACTTTATCCGGGACTGGTTATCAGTGGGCATACAGTACCTCCGCCAACGGGCCATGGATAAATATTTCAGGTGCGACTTCAGCAACATTTACTCCTGCCGCTGCCAGCTCTCCCTTTAATGTCGCGGGTACTTACTACATAGTTAGATATGCCGTTCTTTCAAGCAATAATAATATATCTCCAACTCCTTATATTGCCACCAGTCAATCTAACTATGCACTCATTACAGTATCAGCTGCCGCAGGCACATGGTTGGGTATTTCAAGTACGGACTGGCATACGGCATCAAATTGGAGCGGAGGTATTCCTCTCACTACAACTGATGTAGTTATACCTTCCGGAACTTCTTATCAGCCTTCAGTAATCACAGATGTAGCTGTCTGCCACAATCTTACAATTAATTCAGGTGGCATCCTTACCATTTCTGCCGGAAAACAGATGACTGTAGCCGGAACATTATTAAACAATGCAGGATCAGATGGACTTGTACTTCAGTCATCATCAGCAGGAACAGCATCGCTCGTTCATAACTCGGATAATGTAGCTGCAACTGTAAGTCGTTATATTCCAGGTAATTCGGAGGCCTGGCATTTCTTGTCATCCCCGGTTGTAAATCAAATCATTTCCGGTGACTGGCTACCCTCGGGCACTTATGGAAACGGAACAGGCTATGACCTTTATGTATGGGATGAATCGTCGAGTTGCTGGATATATAAATTAAATGTCACGAGTGTAAAGAACTGGAATACTGTACATCCGGTAAGTAATTTTATGCCTGGCAGAGGTTATCTTTATTCAGTACAGGCTGCCAATCCGACAAAACAATTTAAAGGGATTCTCAATAATGGTAATATTAATATTCCCATTACTTCAGCAAGCATAAACACAAACCTTAAAGGATTCAACCTTGTCGGTAATCCTTATTCATCATCAATTGACTGGCAGGCTCAAACCGGCTGGTCGCGTTCTGACCTTGTTACAAGTAATAGTGGTTACGATATGTGGATATGGAATCCTTCTGCAAACAATTATGGTGTCATTAATTCATCAGGAGGAACAGGTACAAACAGCGTAACAAGATATATACCGCCAATGCAGGGATTCTTTGTAAGAGCAAATGTTTCCGGAACAATGGGGATCACAAATTCCGTAAGAATTAATGCAGGTACAGGCAACTGGTTTAAGAAGAGCTTATCAACAGTAGCTAACCCACTAAGTGTAATCGCTAATTCGGAAGATGGTACAGGCTATGATGAAATTCAACTTCTTTTTGGATCAACAGAAAATGTAAGCGGAGCAACAAAACTTTTCAGTCCGGTGACCTCCGCCCCAAGTTTATACATGTCACTTCAGGGTGATGATTTCTCTTTACGCTATCTGACTGATACGATCGATAACCACGTAGTGCCGGTAATGTTTAAACCAGGAAAGGATGGTTTCTACACTCTTCAATTCAGAAATATTGATCAATTCCAAAACATGGTTCTGGAAGACAGGCAGACGAATAATTTTCAGGACATTAAAGCAACAGGTACCTATAGGTTTAAAGCATCAGTGAAGGATGATCCGGGAAGATTCTTTATTCATTTTGTAAAAGCAAATAAACCAATAAGTACTGAAGTGTCTGTCTCTGTTTACGAAGCAAACAATAAACTTGTGATAAATCTGACACAGCTTACTACTGAGACAGAAATCTTTGTCACCGATATGACCGGACGAATTCTGATACGCACAAAGCTGGAGGGTGAGTCCATTCATTCCCTTGATGTGAATGCGAAGTCACAGTTATTGATTATAAGCCTGAAGAACCAGGCAAGAACGGTTTGCCGCAAAGTAATGTGGGTAACTAATTAAAAAGCGGAGAACTGGTACAAAACAATAGGACATTATAATCATGCAATCTAAAAACATGGCCGGCTATTAATTAGCCGGCATTTTTTTTCAACTGACTCTAAGGTATTGATTTCGGAAAGCCGGGTAAGTCTGTTGTAATAACTCCAGTTCCTATTTTACCTGAAATTATCTTCTTAAATGAAGATCATCTCTTCGATAACGAATAAAAAGCATGAGTGAAATTATTATTTTAATTATTTAATATATTGATATATAGACATATACGATCTTTGGCACGACCCTTGTCTAATTATATGTCATAATTTAAAAAGCAATCAATTAAATATTAAACATTAACAATTAAACTTAAAAAAACAATGAAAAAACTATTCGTTATTATCGCAGCAGTAGTAATGGTATCAGGATTCTCAACAAAAGTAATGGCTCAGGCTACAGAGAACACAGCAGCAGCAGCCAGAATTGTAACTCCTATCTCTATTACTGAAACATCTTCATTGCATTTCGGAACAATGGCAATTTCCGCCGGTGCTCCTGGTACATGTGTTTTGTCAACCCAGGGTGCACGCACACAGACAGGTGGAGTTAACCTTTCAGTTCAGGCTCCTACAGCTTCAAATGCAGCTTATAATGTATCAGGTGCAGTAAGCACAACTTATGGTATAACACTGCCTGCAACAATCACAGTTACAACAGGAACTGCAAATATGACAATCAGTTCATTACTTGCACGCACAGCTTCTGCAGCTGCAAATGGTCTGACCGGTACCCTTTCAGCATCGGGAACTGACAATTTTACAGTTGGAGGAACATTAAGTGTTGCAGCCGGCCAGGCAACTGGTGTTTATACCGGAACATTTGATGTAACAGTTGCTTACAACTAATCCGATGAAAAGATTAAAAAGAGAGGATGGAGTCCAATATCCGTCCTCTCTTATAAATTAAAGTAGACGAATCAATAATCTCTGGTCGGCCATGAAATACAACAAATTTTATCTCTTAACTATTGCAATGATCATAAATATTTCATCTTACAGTCAGGTTTCAGTAACAGGAACTGCTTATACAGAAATCGTACCACTTGCAACAGTTAAAGAAACAGTCCAGTTTAATGCAGGCCGCTTTTCTGCATTGTCCGACGGCGGATCAATAACAATTACTCCCGAAGGAACCCGACTTGCAAAAGGTTCGGTAATCCTGTTGGATGGCCCGTTTAGCCAGGGAGGATTTTCAATAAGCGGATCTGACAACAACTCCCTGAGTATTATTCTGCCAAACACACCACAATTTCTTTACCATACCAATAGTGTCAGTTCAATCTATTTAGATAAATGGACTTATGATATTCCGAGGATTAGAAATGGCAATACAGTGCTAAACATAGGAGCAACACTTCATTTTAAATCAGTCGAAGCCAATCCTGCAGGGATTTACACTGGTAAATATCAAATCATATTCTTTTACAATTAATGGGTATAGAAGAGGAGTAATACAAGGCGTATTGCTCCATGAAAATTTAATTAAATAAAACAACTATGAAAAACATTTTTATAACAGTGCTCTTTATTTTATCAGGTTTTGCTCAGCAAATCTCTGCACAGGGAGACCTTCTGGTTTCTCCGGTACGCGTGATATTCGAAGGAACCAAACAGAAAGAAGAAATCAGTCTGGTAAATATCGGAAATGATACTACCACATATTCAGTTTCCTTTTTGCAATATAATATGAATGAAGACGGCAATTTTAAACTTATTGAGAAGCCTGACAGCGGACAAATGTTTGCTGACTCATATCTCAGGGTATTTCCGCGAAAAGTTACTCTTGCGCCTCGTGAATCACAGGTTGTAAGGATACAGATCCGCAGGAAACCTGATATGCAGTGCGGTGAATATAGATCACATCTCTACTTCAGAGCCGAAAAAGAGACCGCCCCTCTGAGTCTGGAAGTGAAGAAGGATTCAAAATTGATGGCTGTCCAGATAACTCCGGTATTCGGTATCAGTATTCCGGTTATCATCCATACAGGCTCTGTTAAGGTGATTTCCAGCATCACTGACATGAGACTGGACAAACAACAGGATACCGTAACCAATCTGAAATTTGTGATAAACAGAATCGGAAATATCTCGGTTTACGGTGATATTACAGCAGAATATGTCCCTTTGAAAGGAAAAACAGTTGAAATAGGTTTGGCAAGGGGAGTTGCAGTCTATACAAGTGTGGATAAAAGAAACTTCTCTGTTCGTCTTTTAAATTCCAGCAATCTGAATCTCGAATCGGGTAAAATAAGAGTAAAGTTCACAAGTCCTAAAGATTCTCCATATGAATTATATGCTGAGAAAGAAATAGTTCTTAAAAAAGGAATTTAATGAAATTCATTATCAACTTAAGAATAAGAAGATTACTGTCAATGCTCTTACCGGCACTCATTTTCTTTACAGTCTCTTCTTTTTCACAGCCGGGGTTGCCCTCTAGAACTGTAACTGTACATTCCACTCAGGCTATTAATTTTGGTTCATTCTGCCTGGTTAATAACGGAAGTTCAGGTGGAACTGTCACAGTAGACTGGATGGGGAACAGAACAGCAACAGGACAGGTAATGTTATTAAATTCCGGTCCTGCTCCCCAGGCTGCAATTTTCGAAATAAATCTTTGTCAGGGAAGACTTGTAGTTATTACTTATCCTGTTTCCACTATTTTATCCGGGAATAACGGAGGATCTGTTAAACTTAATATTGGTCCGACAGAAAAAGGGGTTAGTGGTTCTGCATTTCAGGTAAATACCGATTGCAGTTTCATTACACAATTAAGGGTTGGCGGAACGCTTGAAATAGGAAGCAATACGGCTAATCCCGGAGGCGATTATTCAGGTAATTTCAGCATCACATTTAATCAGCAGTAGACAATCACTAATGAAGGTAATCATAAATTTCATATCTGTGTTTTTAGAAAAACCAGTACGTCTGTCTATGATTGCCAGGTTCCGTTCATTGTTTTTTATCTTTATTATCAGCATTTTATCTTTTAATGATTTGAGCGCTCAGGATGATATCTCCGGTTATGATGAAATATCAGTACTGGTGCAGGTTGAAGGATATGGAAGTTTTTACACGAGTGCATTATATTCAGGCAATGGTTTGCTCTATGTTTCAATTGAAGACTTATTCAGATATTTAAAGATTCCCTGTATTGCAGGAGAGAAGGGGGATAGTTTGTCAGGATTTTTGGGTAATGAGAATCGTAATTATTGCATATCATACAAATCCGCAACAGTAAAAGTAAGCTCCAAATCAACAATTGTAAAGAAAAACCTGGTAAAACAACTGGGTTCCTTATATCTCGAGTCATCACTTTTTGGGCCCTTAACAGGCATAAATCTTAATTTCAGTTTCAGAAGCCTTTCCTTAACCGTAAAATCAGATTTCGAACTTCCTGCAATAAAGGAACAAAGATTGGAGAAGATGCGAACAAACATCCCGAAAAATACCGTGGAATCGCCTGCAGATACTGCTCTTGGAAGAAAATATCAGTTATTAAGATTTGGAATGGCAGACTGGTCGGTAATGTCTTCACAATTTTGGGGACATCAGACCGAAACACGTTTAGGCCTGGGACTGGGTGCTGAATTACTAAGTGGTGAAGCTAATCTTTTCTTAAATTATTCTGATAAATACAAACTGGATAGTCGCCTTCAGCAATATCTGTGGAGATGGGTTGATAA
>Ga0182021_10000737_pt1 | contig 36279 bp, 28 predicted proteins | sample 612E3MmetaG_FD_120493 | JGI IMG/M metagenome (GOLD analysis project Ga0182021, IMG submission 120493) | Permafrost microbial communities from Stordalen Mire, Sweden - 612E3M metaG (Illumina Assembly) | ecosystem: Environmental > Terrestrial > Soil > Wetlands > Permafrost | place: Sweden...
CATGAACCAGGCCAGGGGGATCAGAAGCGGGACGTGCCCGAGCCTGGCACCGAGGTAGTCGGTGTAGTGGTAGGCGCCGAAGATCAGGCCCGTCGCGACGCCCACCTGCTCGTACACCCACGCAATTGCCGCGCTCAAGCCGAAGAAGGCGAACGTCAGCCGCCCACCGATCGAATACCACGCGTGCGTCAGGCTGAAGAGCGCCAGGATCGAAGTCAGGAGCGTCAGCTCGGCGGGTAGCTTGGGCAGCCGAATCAAGCCGATCAGGAGCAGTCGAACCACGCCGTCGTAGGCGAAGACGGCGAGCAGGACGCAGGCCGCCAGCAGCAGGAATCGGGCTCGCATTGACGTCTCCTGGCTCGACTTTTGGTTCGTCTCGAAGGCACGATAACGCGGCCCGGCATACCCGGCGACCCGAGGCCGGGTGTAGGGTGACGAAGCCAAGCGGTTTGGTAGGGTTTGGGCGGTTGGTGGGACCCCCCATGACCACGGTCCTATTGAATGGAAAGTTTCTCGGGCCAACCTTGACACGTCATGGTCCGCCCATCTTTCGTTGAGTCGCGATCTTCGTTTGCCCCCGGGGGAGGCAGGAAATGAGCACCGTCCAGGAGGCACCGGCCCTCATCCAGTACGCCTGCGAGCGTTGCAAGACCAGGTTCGTCCTGCCGCCCTCGCGGCGCCGACTGGGATTCGGCGGCCGCATGAAGGCCACCGGAATGGCGCTGAGCCGGACCCTGCGCTTCCACGAGGGTTTGGGCTCCACTTACGACGGCGCGCGCCGGCAGCTCCTGGCCAAGATGGACGACGACGCCTACCAGTCCTTCGTCCAGAGCTTCAAGTTCTGCCACGAATGCCGGCAGTTCGTCTGCTCGGAGTGCTGGAGCAACTCGCGCAAGACATGCCTGGGCTGCTTCGCCAAGGCCGCAGGCACGACGGTCCGGCAGCGGCCGCCGTTTGCGCCCGAAGGCCCGCCCATCCCGAGGCCCGTCGCCGCTGCCGCTCCCGCCAGCCGGCGCCGCCTGCGCACCGACGCCAGCCTGCTGGTCATGGGCCTGGCCGTCCTGCTGCTGGTCGTGGAACTGCTCGTCATCCTGCCGGGCATCAACCGCAACGGTGGCAACTCCCCCGACGCGACGGACGTCGGCGCAGTGGGCAGCCCCACCGACACGCCCACGGCCGCGCCGACGGACTCCGCAACGGCCACGCCGACGGTCGTTCCCATTGCGACGGCCACACCGACCGCGAGTCCCAGCCCGAGTCCGAGCGCGTCGCCCTCTCCGACGGCGAGCCCATCGCCGAGCCCGTCACCGACGGTCGCTCCCACCCGGGCGCCGACCGCCCCGCCCAAGCCGACGGCCCCGCCGAAGCCGTTCCCGACGTCGCTACAGGTCTCCTGCGCGGGCGGTGTCGGGAAGGTCACCTGCAACTGGGTCAACTACGACAAACGCGGCAGCATCACGTGGACATTCGACGGCGGCGCTCAGACGAGCAAGACCAGGGCCCCGGTCTTCCACGTGACCGCCACGGACAACGGACCGCACACTGAAACCTTGTCCGTCACCTATGGCGGCAAGACGTACACCGCGTCGGGGCCGTACACCTACACGTCGTAGGAGGGACAGAGACCGTCCGTCGCGGCGGCGCCATCGCACGCCGGCTCGCTGGCACGCCGATCCGTCGCGCGCCGTAGTTCTTCGCCCGCCGAGCCGCGACGCGCCCGCCGAGCCGCGACGCGCCCGCCCGCCGCGACGCGCCCGCCCCGCCGCGACGCGCCCACCCCGCCGGCTCGGCCCGGCTCCTTACTGACCAATCGCCCGAAAGTGGGTGCGGAAAGGCCGTGACAGCCGAGGCTCGGCGCTGTACAAACCATCGATGGGCACGCCCTACGTCGCCACTCGGGTTCCCGCGCTAATCCGCCAGCCGTCGAGGCTCGGCGCGACAGCAGACGGCTGCGCCGACTCCCTCTTCACGTCCCGTCCGGCACGCGGTTTCTCGCGGTCGCGCGCCTCTCTTCCTCGGTCTCTGGCCGGCCAACCCAGGCCGGCGCGACACGACCGGCCGACCACACGGAGCGTTCGACCCCCGATCTGACGGCTTTCTCGGGGGGAGCGGCTCTTGGAGGCATTTCGGCGTAGAGGAGAGAGCGCATGTCCGTCGCAGCTGTCGATCAGGGGGGCGCCCCGGCCGGCGAAGTCGGCCTGAAACGGGTTCTCACCACCCGCGATCTCATCGTGTTCGGCGTCACGATGATGTTCCCGCTCGCGCCGATCGCCGTCTACCTGGACGTTACCGGTGCGACCGGCGGGCATATGGCCATGGCGTACGTGGTGGCCATGGTCGCGATGATGTTCACGGCCCTGAGCTACGGCGCCATGGCCGGCGCGTTCCCGAAGGCCGGGTCGACCTACACATTTACCCGCAACGGGCTCAACCAGTACCTCGGGCTGCTGGCAGGTTGGTCGATAATGCTCGACTACCTGCTCTTCCCCACGTTGAATTACATCATCCTGGCCTACCTCGCCTCGACCCTGATCGGTGGCGTGGACTATTGGGTCTGGGTAATCGGCGCGATCTCCATCGTGACCTTCTTCAACCTGGTCGAGGTAAAGTGGCTGGCCCGCATCTCGACGATCCTCGTCCTCGTGTGCATCGTCGTGATCGCGTGGTTCGTTCTCGCTTCGGTCGGCTTCCTTGCCGGCGGTAACGGCGAGGGCACCATCGTCTCGACCAAGCCATTCTTCGGCAACGGGCTCACCACGGACATGCTGTTGACCGGCACCGCGATCGCATGCTTGTCGTACCTGGGCTTCGATGCGATCAGCACTCTCGCCGAGGAGACCCACAACCCCGGCCGCAGCGTTTCGATCGCGATGGTCGCGGCGGTTGCGATTGTCACCGTGCTCTTCATCGTCCAGGCTTACTTCGCGCAGCTGGTCCACCCCGACTACACCAATCTCCCCGGCGGTCCGGACGCCTTCACCCAGATCTTCCGCGACGCCGGCGGCGAAGTGCTGGCCAAGGTCCTTGCCATCGCGGTTGTGACCGCCGCCATCGCCAACGGCATCGACGCCACCGGCGGCGCGTCGCGCCTGCTCTACGGCATGGGCCGCGACGGCGTGCTCCCGAGGCGGATCTTCGGGTACCTCTGGCCGCGCTCGGCCACGCCGGTCATCAACGTCGCGATCATCGCCGTCGTCTCCGTCCTGCTCGCGACCAAGGACCTCACGATCATCATCGCCATGATCAACTTCGGCGCGCTGTTCGCCTTCTTCCTGGTGAACCTGGCCGTCATCAGCCACTTCGTCATCCGCGGCGGCCGGCGCACGCCGGCGGATCTCGTCAGATATCTGGCGGTTCCCGTCGTCGGCGCTGTAGTGATGATCTGGCTCTGGTTCAACCTCCAGAGCACCAGCTGGATCATCAACCTCAAGTCACCGAGCGACATCCTGCTCGCCGCGCCGGTCATCTGGCTCGGCCTCGGCATCCTGTACATCGTTCTGGTGTCGCGCTTCTTCACCAAGCCGCTCCCCGAGCTCAAGGAGACTCACCTCTAGCATGACCGGCACCGACGAGGAGCGACGGCCCGGGAGGGCCGTCGCTATGCCGGTCGCGCCGTATATGGCCGTCGGCCTGTCGACGATCGTCTACGGTGTGGCCGAGCGCAAGCACATCAAGGTCAATCTCGACATCATCGAAGACAACATCCACGCCGCGATGTCGATGGTCAACATCAACATGCCGGTGAAGCTGATCGCCCTCGCCGAGGGCGCCCTCACCGGCTTCACCGACGAAGCGTTCGACCTTCCGCACACCCTCGCCGCGCGCGAGTTGTTCATCGACATTCCGGGCCCCGAGACCGAGCGTCTCGCAGCCTTGGCGAAGATGTATGGGACCTACATCATCGTCCAGTGCAAGGCGCGCTGGCCGGAGGTGATGGACAACCGCTTCTTCAACACGCTCTTCATCATCGCGCCGTCAGGCGAGATAGTGCATCGCGCGGCGAAGAACCATATCTGGTGCCGCGAGCGCTCGTGTACACCGCACGACGTCTACGACCGCTGGGTGGAGTTGTTCGGCGACGGCATCGAAGCCTTCTACCCGGTTCTGCGGACGGACGACATTGGCAACATCGGGACGATCTGCTGCAGCGACGGCGAATACCCCGAGGCCGTCCGAGCCCTGGCGTTCAACGGCGCCGAGGTGGTGTATCGGCCCAGCGAAGCGATGCCGATGACCGGCAACTCGTATCCGGGCGGCGGCGGCTGGATGATCCAGAACCGAGGCCACGCCCAGTTCAACGGCTTGTACATGGTCTGCCCGAACGTGGGCCCGGTCTACCTTCATCCCAAGATGCGCCATCCGGTGGACATCGCCGGCGGCAACTCACACATCGTCGACTACTACGGCAACATCATGTCGTATTCGGCGTCCGGGGCGAACACGATGGTCGCGGCCATTCTTGATATCGAGGCGCTGCGCCAGTTCCGGGCGATGAATCTAAACAGCAACTGGATTAAGGATCTGCGCACAGAAGTCTTCCGGCGCATGTACGAGGAACCGATCCATCCGAAGAACCTGTGGATGAATGACGACCCGCTTTCGCATGAGCCCGTGGACGAGATATATCGCGACAACATTCGCCGTCTGGTCAAGCGCGGCACGTTCACACCTCCGGCCATCGACTTCCCCGGCGCCGTCTATCAGGGCGAGGCCACCAGCGAGGAAGCCTGGCAGGAGATCAAGCATTTCTGGGATGGGTGGGGCGAAGAAGAGGACGCGAAATGAGCGCTGGGCTCGTGCACCGGTACATTCCCAACACTGCGCCCGGCGTCCGCGAGCAGATGCTCGCGGAGATCGGCGTCGGGTCCGTAGACGAGATATACGAGGAGATCCCAGCGGAACTCCGGTTCGCAGGACGGCTGGACCTCCAGCAAGAGCCACGTTCCGAGGCGGACGTGGCGCGCGAGATCACCGCGATCCTGGGCAAGAACCGCACCACCGACGACCTGCTCAGCTTCCTCGGGGCCGGTTGCTGGCCGCATTACGCGCCGGCGCTCGTCGCCGAGGTGATGGGCCGCTCGGAGTTCCTGACGGCCTACGGCGGCATCGAGGTCAACGACCACGGCCGGTTCCTTGCCGTCTTCGAGTACCAGAGCATGATGGGCGACCTGCTGGAGATGGACGTCGTCGCGGCGGCCGTCTACGACGGCACCACCGCCAGCGGCGATGCCATCCACATGGCCTCTCGCATCACCGGCCGCAAGGAGCTGGTCCTGCCGCGGCTGATGGATCCCGATCGCCTGTCCGCGCTCCTCAACTACAACGGACCGTGGTTCACGCCGGTGTTCGTGGAGTTCGATCCGGCGACCGGACTGATGGATCTCGCGGACCTGACGGCCAAACTCTCGGACCGCACCGCAGCCGTGTATCTGGAGAACCCGACGTACCTCGGCACCGTGGAGACGCAGGCGGCCGAGATCTCGCGCATCGCCCACGCGGCGGGCGCCCTGCTCATCGCCCACGTCAACCCGGCCTCGCTCGGCGTGCTGGCGCCTCCCGGACAGTACGACGCCGACATAGCGTGCGGCGACGGTCAGCCACTGGGCCTGCCGATCTCCTGCGGCGGCGCACGGCTGGGCGTGCTGGCGTGCAAGAACGAGGTCCGTTTCGTCCATACCCTGCCGATGACGATGGTCGGCATCCTGCCGACGACCGTCCCCGGCGAGCGGGCGTACACCTGGCATGCTCTCTTCGATCGCATCTTTTACGGCGAGCGCGAGGCCGCCCGCTCGTTCAGCGGCACCTCGTCCTTCCTCAACGCGATCGGTGCGGGCGTTTACATGGCGCTGCTCGGACCGTCGGGGATGGTCGATTTGGGCACCGCCAATATGCAGAAGGCGGCCTACGCAGCCAGGCGCATCGGCGGGTTGCAGGGCGTGAAGGCGCCGGTCTTTGCCGGCCCGCACTTCAACGAGTTCGTCGTGGACTTCTCCGGCACGGGCAAGTCCGCGGCCGAGGTCAACGCCGCTCTGCTGGAGCGCGGCATCCTCGGTGGAAAGGACGTCACCAAGGAGTTCCCCGCGCTCGGCGCGGCGGCGCTCTATTGCGTTACCGAGAACCACACCCAATCCGAGATCGACCGCCTGGTCGATGCGATCGGGGAGGTGACCCGATGACCACCATCGACCCCAAGTCGCCGGCCGCCGAAGGCGCGCCCGCCGACCGCTACCTCGAGTATTCGGCCATCGACACCGGCTATCGGGCGGTTCGCTGGCACGAGAAGACTCTGTACGAGCAGTCGCGTCCGGGTTCGACCAACGCGATCCTGCCGGCGGTGGAGAAGGGAATCGTGGACGCCGTCGGCGACGTCGTGGCGGCTCTGCCGGCTGCGGCTCGCCGCGCCCGCCCGCCGGAGATGCCGGAGCTATCCGAGCCCGAGATCCTGCGCCACTACATCCGCTGCTCTCAGATGACCTACGGCTACGACTCGGGCAACAGCATGGGCCTGGGCACGTGCACGATGAAGTACAGCCCGCGCATCAACGAGCAGCTCGCCGCGTTGCCCGAGGTCAAGGCGCTCCACCCGCTCCAGCCCGAGGAGACGATCCAGGGCATCCTCGAAATCATGTACGGCATGCGGAACTGGCTGTGCGAGCTGGCCGGCATGGACGAGGTCACCTTCCAGCCGCGCGGCGGCGGACACGGTGCTTTCACCGACGCGTGCATGATCCGGGCCTATCACCACGCCCGCGGCGAGGATTTCCGCGACGAGATAATCACCTGCGCCGTCTCGCATCCCTGCAATCCGGCCACGGCATCGGCGGCCGGTTTCAAGGTCATCAGCCTCTACCCGGACGAGGTCACCGGCGAACTCGGGATCGATGCGCTCAGGGCGGCGATCTCCGACCGAACGGCCGGCATCATGATGACCGCGCCGTATGACACCGGCGTCTTCGACAGCCAGATCGCCGAATACGCGCGTCTGGTCCACGAAGCCGGCGGAGTCGTCTCGCTCGACCAGGCCAACTTCAACGGCGTTATGACCCGGATGCGGGCCGGCGATCTAGGGGCCGACATGGTCCATTTCAACCTTCACAAGACGTTCTCCACGCCGCACGGGTCGTACGGTCCGGGCGCCGGAGCGGTGGCGGTCAAGAAGGCGTTTCGCGACTTCCTGCCGGTGCCGGTGGTCGAGTTCGACGGTTCGCGCTATCACTTGAACTCTGATCTGTCGAATTCCATCGGCAAGGTCGGCACCTTCATGGGCATGGTGCCCAACGTCGTGAAGGCCTACGCCTGGGTTCTGGCGATGGGAGCCGAGGGCCTCCGCGAAGCCTCCGAATGGGCGGTCATCAACAACAACTACCTGATCAAGAAGCTCCTGGAAGTGCGCGGCCTGGACATCTCATGGCCGAACCGCCGCAAGCTCCAGGAGGCCCGGTTCTCGCTGGCGAAGCTCCACGACGAGACGGGGGTCGGAACCCTGGACTTCAACTACCGCCTGGCCGACTTCGGCGTCCAGACGTATTTCGAGAGCCATGTGCCCCGTATCGTGCCGGAGCCCGTGACCCCGGAGCCGACGGAATCGATCTCGAAAGAGGACGTTGATCAGTTCGTGGCCGCGTTCCACCACATCTCCGCCGAGGCGTACTCGAACCCGGAGATCGTGCTGACGGCCCCGCACCGCAGCATCGTCCACCGCGAAATCCACGACTACGAGAATCTGACGCAGGTCCCGTTCACGTGGCGTGTATGGAAGCGGACGCATCCGGACGGCTAGCGGGCGGGCCACGTGAGCGAGCGGAGTGGCGGCGCCGGCCCGACGGCCGGCGCCGCTTCCACTGAGCCCGGCGGCGGCCCGGACGCCGGCGTAGCGACGCGCCGCCGCATCGGCCTGATCGTGAACCCGCTGGCGGGGATCGGCGGGCGGGTGGGACTCAAGGGCAGCGATGGCGCAGAAACCGTGGCGCTTGCGCTTGCCCTCGGGGCCGTGCCGATGGCCGGCGCGCGAGCCGCGGAGACGCTGCGGCTCCTCGCCGAGGGCGCGGCGCCCGGCGGCTTGCGCGGCCACTTGCCCGGCGGCCACTCCCCGGAGATCGACCTCGCGACATATCCGGGTGAGATGGGCGAAGTCGTTGCGCGTGAGGCGGGCTTCGTTCCGACCGTGCTCGGCTCGATCCAGACCGGCGCCACCACAGGCGCGGACACGCGCCAAGCGGCCGAGGACCTGCTGTCGTGGGGCGCCGACCTGCTCCTCTTCGCCGGCGGCGACGGGACGGCGCGCGACGTCTTCGCCGCGGTGGGTGGGCGCGTGCCCGTCGTCGGGATCCCGGCCGGGGTCAAGATCCACTCGGGCGTCTTCGCCGTGAATCCCCGTCGCGCCGCCGAACTCGTGACCGAGTTCCTCGCCGGGCGCGCCGGCCTCGAGGACCGCGAGGTCATGGACATCGACGAGGACCTGTTCCGCGCCGGAATTGTCAGCGCGCGCCTGTTCGGCTACATGCGCATGCCCTACCGGCGCGCGCTCGTGCAGGGCGCCAAGTCGGGCAACCCGGGCGGTCCCTCGACCCTTCGGGACGTCGCCTTCGGGGTTCTCGCGGAGATGGACCGCGACCCCGGCGCCTACTGGATCCTGGGTCCGGGAACCACGGTCAAGGCGGTCGCCGACGAGCTGGGAATCGAGAAGACGCTGCTCGGCGTGGACCTGCTCCACCGCGGCCGTCTCGTTGCCGTCGACGTCAACGAGGCTCAGCTTCTGGCGTTCCTGGCCCGCAAGCCCGAGAGCGTTCGCGCACGCCTGGTAGTGACCGTCATCGGCGGGCAGGGCTATCTCTTCGGCCGGGGTAATCAACAGCTGAGCCCGGCGGTAATCCGCGCCGTCGGGAGGGAGGGCGTGGTCGTGGCGGCCACGCTGGACAAGCTACACGCTTTGGGCGGCCCGCTGCTGGTCGACACCGGGGACGCCGAATGCGACGCCTACCTCTCGGGGCACATCAAGGTCGTCACCGGCGAGGTCGATCGAGTCGTCTGGCGCGTGACGGCCTGACCTCTCGACCGGGGCTGTGGAGTGCGGCCGCCCCTCGCCTCTTGCCGCTCGGCTTCAAGCGCCCGGCACGTACGTCGTAACGCAGACCCGCACCGCGCAGCGCCGCGCCAGGAAGCGGTAGCCGGGTGGAAACGTTGGGGGAGTCGCGCCCGGATCTGCGACGTAGAAGACCGTGCCGCCGGCCGACGTGACGTCGGCGGGGACCGAGTGGACGACGGCATCGCGCGGATACGCGGCGGTGCCGAAATACCAGGGAGGATCCGCGGCGGCCAGGACGTGGAGGCGGGCGAGAGTTCGCGGGCCGCCCTGCGCCAGCACCGCATAGTAGTGGTCCGGGTCGGTGGCGACGAGATCGTGCGGGCCGACGCGCGACTCGATCTCGGGCAGAAGCGAGGCGGTTTCGGGGTGGGTTATGACGGACCCGAGAGCGAGCGACGGAACTGCTACGGCCACGATAAGGGCGGCGGCGAATCGGCGGGGGACGGCGGCCATGCCGGCTCCCGCCAGCGCGAAGAGCGGCAGCCAAATGACGCCGGCGTATCGGGCTTCCAGGAGCGGGCGCCAGAAACTGACCGTGGCGAGCGCGACGACGCCGCTGCATGCGATGAGCAAGAAGATGGCCGCGCGTCTGGCTTCAGGGCCGCGGCGGAATGCCAGCGCGGCCGCCACCGCGAGTGATCCGGCCACCACGGCGAGCACCTGAAGCGCCACCAGAGCCTCTCTGTACGGCACGCCCGAATCGACCGGCGGACCGGCGAAGAGCTGGCCGAACGTGCCGGCCACCGAAACGGGGCTCAGCGGCGGGATCCAGAATCCCTGCCCGGCGTGCTCGAATTGGGCGTGTGCGAACAGGAGCCACGGGCCGATGGTGGCAATGGCAATCGCGGTGGCGGCGCCGGCCAGAACCAACGTCCGACGATCCGGCCGGAGCCAGAGGACGGCGACCAGCATTCCAGCCAGCGCCACCGACGCGAAGTAGTCGGTCCAGACGGCGGCCGCGGCGGCGGCGGCGTACGCGACCCAGGTGCCCGCGCCCGCCCGTCCGGCCTCCGTCCGTTCGTCGGCCGGGCGTTCGACCGCGCGCCACAACAACAGGATCGCGGCCACGACCAACGCCCCGGCCATCGAATACATGCGTGCGTTCTCGGACGCCAGCAGCGTCGTCGGCAGGACCGCGACGAAGGCCGCGGCCCACAACCCCGCCCGATCTCCGGCCACGCGACGGGCCAGCGCCGCCAGCAGCGGGATGAGCGCAATGCCCGCGAGGGCGGGCACTAGTCGCAGTGCGGCCGGCCCGCCGGTCAACTGTGCGACGAGCCACTCGGCCATGTAGAAGAGCGGCGGCGCGCTGTCGCGGCTCACCACTCCCAGCATGTCTCCAAGCGGGCGACCAACGACCGCGGCGGTGAAGTCCTCGTCGACGCCGAGCGGTTGTCGTGCAAGCAGCGCGAGCCGGAAGATCGCGCCGAAGGCCGTGATGAGCGCCAGCCGAGCGCCGAAGCCCGACCCGGCCGACGAGAGCCGGTCGCGCTGGGAAAGCGTCCGTCTCGCCTCGATCGTGTCCGGCAACTCAACTCCCGCATCGGCGGCGCGCGCCAAATAGCCGCCGCTTTCGCCACCCGCACGATACCGCGGTCACGCGCCCCGGCATGCCGCGAACTCGCCACCGCTTGCCTGAGGCCAAATGGCCGGTACCGGCCCCGGCAAAACTGTCACGACTTTATTGCTGACAGGCCTGTTCCGAAGGCCTAGACTGCCGCGTGAAGCCCGCCGGCGCCTGTTAGGCGTGGGTTCTTGGGGGGGCGACATATGGACCGGGAAATTCAGGACCAGCTCAACACGGGAACGTCGGTTGCCCAGGTGCCGATGGACCGGCTGCACCCGATCCTCGAGAGTGCGTTTGACGGCGTGTGGCTCGTGGATGTCGAGGGTCGAACGACATACGCGAACAAAGCGATGGCTGCGCTCCTGGGGTCGACGCCGGACGAGATGCGCGGTCGGCGGATCATGGAGTTTCTCGACCAGGCGATTTGGGCTCGAGTCGAGGGCTTTCTGGAACGTCAGCGAACCCATTCCGGCGAGCGGATCGAAATCCGGCTTCGACGAGCCGACGGCACCGAACTGGTCGGGCTCGTGGCCGGAATCCCGATCGAGACGCACGATGGCGTCTACGTTGGAACGATGCTGGATGTCAGCGATGTCGCGGGCAAGCGCAGCCACGATGTCCAGGTAGTCGAGAACCAGCGGCTCGAGGGGATCGGGCTTTTTGCCGGCGGGATCGTCCACGACTTCAACAACCTCATGACGGCGATCCAGGGGTATGCGGAGCTGGCTCGCGCGGCATTACCAGAAGGGGACCCGGTACGCGAGGACATCGAGCAAGTGCTCGCGAGCGGCGCCCGGGCGACCGCGATCACGCGCAAGCTCCTGGCCTTCACCCGTCGGCAGATCCCAGTGTCCGTCGATGTCGACCCGGCTCAGGTTATCAGCGATCTGATCCCGATCCTGCGACCTCTAATGGGCGACGACGTCGAAATCGTGCTGGAGGTCGACCCTGACCACGGCTGGATTCGGGTCGATCCGACCGGGCTCGAACAGGTCATCGTCAATCTGACCGTCAATGCCCGCGATGCGATGCTCAGCGGCGGGACCGTGACAATCGCCGTCCATGACGTCGAGTCGACGGACCTGCGCCTACCGGACCGCGGTCCCGGCGCGATCTCGATGGTTCGGATGAGCGTTTCCGACACGGGGATCGGAATGGACGACGCGACTCGGGCCAGGATCTTCGATCCGTTCTACACGACCAAGAGCCCCGGAAAGGGCACGGGTCTCGGGCTCTCGACTGCGTTCGGCATCGTGGACCAGGCGGGCGGCCATATCCAGGTCGAGACAGCTCCGGGACAGGGCTCCACGTTCAATGTGGATCTGCCGCGAATGGAGGCTGCCAAGGCGCACAGATTGCGCCTGGTTGCGCCGACGCTCCCAAGGTCCTGCGTCGTCCTGCTGGTCGATGACGATCCCGCGGTGCGCGAGTTCGCGCGACGAAGTCTCGTGGCGGCGGGATATACGGTCGTTGCCGCGGATGGGGGTGAGGAGGCGCTTCGCGCCAGCGAGACGTGGGGCGATGAGATCGATGTCCTCATCACGGACATCGTGATGCAGGGTATCCACGGGCCCGAGTTGGCGGCCCGGATCCGAGCCCAACGCCCCAATATCGGCGTTGTCTTCATGAGCGGCTACGCCGAAGGTTCTGCTGCCGGAGGTGGGGAATCCCGAGTGTCGGGTGAGTTCCTCCCCAAGCCGTTCAGCGGTCTGGCGCTCCGTCATGCGATCGCGCGCGCCGCCGAGGCCAGCCGCGGTCGAGTTGCGCTGCAGCAGTAGCCTAGGGCGTGACCGCCCAGACGGAAGGTTTGCCGTCCGGGTCCCAGGCAATCGGTTGCGCCCGAGAGGCGACCGTCGGCCCCAGCGTCGACGACAGGTCGGCCAGGCTGAGCGCGAGATAGAGCGAGTGCGCGGCAGGGTCGGCCACCTTCGACCCGGGCGAGAAGATCGCCACCGACTCGGAGGCGTCGAGGAATTCGACGTCCATCGCCGAATACCCGTCCAGGATGGCGGCCGAGCCCGGATGTTCGGCGGCGTATGACGCAAGCGAGACGATCGGATAGCTAAAGGCTGCATAGCGGTCGGCCGGCGGCCTGGTGAAGTACGCCCACCCGCTCCAGACGGCGACCGCGGTCAGGGTCCCCGCCACAAGGGCCATCGCCAGCCAGCTCGCCCCGCGGTTCCAGCGTCGACGCACCTGCTCCACGATCTCCGCGGCTCCGAGCCCGATCGCGACACCCAGCGGTGCCGCCAGACCGAGGGCCCGCAGGAAATGGGGAGAACCGCCTTCGACAGCCACGAGCGGCGCGGCGAGGAAGACGGGCAGCGCCAGCAGGATCAGGGAGTGGCTCGCGTCGCGGCGCATTCGCCACAGCCGCACCAGACCAGCGACCGCCACAACAGAGAGCGGCACCGGCAGCAGCGGCAAACCAGCCACATCGTGGCGCGCGTTCGGGTCGCCCATCAGCCCGAACATCGCCACCGTCCGAAGCACGTGGACGATCGGGTTCGAATCCGCCTCGACGCCGAGATTCAGCGACACCGTCGACACCACCCGACCGAAGTAGTTCGTCGGGTTCGTGACCGCCACGGCGATCATCGGCGCCGCGACCAGGACGAACGCAACCGCGAACGGCACCGCTCCGGCGCGCAGGCGCTCGTACGCGGGGCGATCGACGCGCCGCAGCCACAGCAGCCACGCGACCACGAGCACCGGCAGCAGCTTGAGCGGCTGGTACGTGTACATCGCCGCGAGCGCCGTCACGGCCCCGGCCAGGATCGCCGACCCGCGGCCCGGCCGCGTGGCCCAGTGCAGCAGCGCAACCAGCGCCATCGCCCCGAAGAACGGCACGATCGTGTTCCGCATGCCGTCGCGGCTCACGGCCACGAGCCACACCGAGCCCGCAGCCCAGGCCGCCGCTACAACGCCCGTCCAGATCCCGAATCGCCGCGCCAGATGGCCTATCGCCAGGACGCCGGCCACGCCAAAGGCCGCTGCCGTCGCCCGTAGCGCTAAAGCTGTCGCGCCCGCGAAGTTGAATACACCGGCCACCACGTATGCGAAAAGCGCCTCGCGCCCGCCGTCGGAGGTGAACCAGACACCGAAGTCGGCGTGGAACCCCGGCTGGTGGAGCAGCCGCCAGGCGTCGAGCCCTTCGGCCGCTTCATCGCCGTACAGCCCGCCCGGGTTCGCCGCGAGATCGTAGAAGCGCAGGAATATAGCAACGGCTGTGATCGCGGCGAGCGCCACTGCAGCGGCGATCATGGCGGGAGTGAGCGCCGCCCGAACCTCGGACCTTATCCGTGCCACAAACGTCGGGGAGGGCATCAGCTCCGGGCCGCTTGCGCCAGGCGGAGCATCTTGCGCTCCACCTGTGCCGTCTGGCCGTTCTCGTGGCCGTTGAACGGGTAGACCACGATCTCCTTCGGCCCGGCATAGTGGTTGTACGCGGCGAAGACCGTGGAGGGCGGCGAGACCTGATCCATGAGGCCCACGGAGAAGAGCGCCGGCATCTTCGCCCGAGCGGCAAAGTTGAGGCAGTCAAAATAGGTGAGCGTCGTGAAAGCTCGATCGGCAACGTCCCGGTGGACCCGGCAGTAGCGGACGATCTCGTTGTATGGATCGCCGTCGGTGATCTCCACGGCGCGGCGCCAGTGGCACATGAAGGGCACGTCGGTCAGGATCAGCATCAGATCCGGCACGAGCGCGGCCGCGGCGAGGGCGAGTCCGCCGCCCTGGCTGCCGCCGTTCACGGCCACGCGGTCCGCATCGACCAGCGGCTGGGCCCGGGCCGCCTCGATCGCCCGCACGGCGTCGGTCATGAGGCGGCGGTAGTAGTAGGTGGCCGGGTCGAGGATGCCGAGCGTGGCGAACCCGGGGTGGTGGCCGCCGATCGACCCGGTCTCGGGATCGGGCGTGTCGCCGGCGCGCCAGGTGCTGCCCTGGCCGCGGACGTCCATCACGAGGTGGGCGTAGCCCGCGCTGGGTGGCAGCAGCCAGTCGATCGGACGGCCCCGACCGCCGCCGTAGCCGATGTACTCGACCACGCACGGCAGCCGGCCCCCTTTGGCGAAGGGCGACGCGCCCGGGTTCGAAGGCGCCAGGAACCAGCCCTTGATCGGCTGCCCGCCGAAGCCGGCAAACGTGACGTCCCAAACATCGATCGTCGACAGTCCGGCGTCGATCGGCTCGAATACCGGCGACAGAGGGTGCTTCCGGGCGTCGGCCAGCGTACCGGCCCAGAAGGTGTCGAAGTCGGCCGGCTCCTCGCGGTCGGGCTTGTAGACCCGCAGCTCGGCCAGAGGCAGATCGAACAGCATCCTTAGTCCTCCAGCCAGTGTCGCGACTCGCGGCCCGGAGCGGCCAGGCTTCGCCTACCGAAGGTTACTGGACCCTGGCCTCGTGGCCCTTCCAGAATGGCTCGCGCAGCTCGGTCTTGAGGATCTTGCCCGTGCCGCCCTTCGGCAGCGCGTCGCGGAAGTGGATGTCGCGCGGGACTTTGAAGCGCGCCAGGCGCTCCTTGCAGTGCTCGCGTAGCTCCTTCACGGTCGCCGTCGCTCCCGGCTTGAGCACGACCAGCGCGACTGGGGCCTCGCCCAGCGCCTTGTCGGGCGCGGATACGACGGCACATTCGAGCACGGCCGGGTGGGCCAGGATCGCGTTTTCGACTTCGACCGATGAGATGTTCTCGCCGCCCCGGATGATGATGTCCTTGGAACGGTCCTTGATCAGGATGTAGCCCTGGTCGTCGATGACGCCCATGTCGCCGGTGTGCAGCCAGCCGTCCCGGATCGTGGCCTCGGTGGCTTCGGGATCCTTGAAGTAGCCGTCCATCACCACGTTGGAGCGGACGACGATCTCGCCGATCTGCTCGCCGTCGGCGCGCACGTCGCGGCCGTCGGAGTGCACGACCCGAAGCGCAACCCCGGGGAGCGGCCAGCCGGTCCAAGCCTGGCGCTCCTGGCGCTTCTCGGGCGGCTCGGTTTCGGTCAGGAACGTTCGCGGTTGGGCAAGGGTCAGGATCGGCGACGTTTCGGACAGGCCATAGCCCACGATCGCCTGGCAGCCGAACGCCTCCTCCAGGTTGCGGATGAGCGTGGGCGAGGACGGCGCGCCGCCGGCGATCAGCTGGCGCAGGCTCGAGAGGTCGTACTTGGCGCGGTCCGGGTGGTTGAGCACGGCGTTGAAGATCGCCGGCACCGCGAGAACGCGGGTCACCTTTTGCTTTTCGATCGCCTGCATGAACGCCACCGGCTCGAACTTGCGCAGCATGACGTGCTGGCCGCCGACCATCGTCAGGAAGTGCGGCGTTCCCCAGCCGTTGACGTGGAAGAGCGGGACCACGTGCAGCACGACGTCGTCCTGCGTGAACTGCAGGCCGATCTCGGCGTACATGCCGTGCAGGTAGAGCTCCCGATGGGTCATCGACACGCCCTTCGGGAAGCCGGTCGTGCCGCTGGTGTAGAAGAGTTCAGCCATGCCGTTCTCGTCGATCGCGGGCGTCAGGGCGTCCGGCGATCCGCCGGACAGGAACGCCTCGTACTCCTCCGACGCGAGGCCGTCGGGAGCGCCTTCCATGATCACGAAGCGGGGCTTTGCCGGCAGCTCCGCGGCCAGCGACTCGACCAGCGGCTTGAAGTCCTTGTGGAAGAAGACCACCTTCGAGCCGGCGTGGCCGACGATGTAGGCGATCTCCTTGGGCGTCAGGCGGATGTTGATCGGGTTCAGCACGGCGCCGGCTTCGAGGACGCCGTAATAGGCCTCGAGCAGCTGGTGGGTGTTGTAGGTCAGGAACGAGACCCGATCGCCGGGCTCGATCCCGAGGCCCACCAGGGCGTTGGCGAGTCGATGCGTCCGCTCGCCGAACTGCCGGTACGTGAAGCGCTTATCCCCGTCGACGACTCCGACCTTCTCGCCGAAGTAGGTCTCCGCTCGATCGCGGAACTCCAGCACCGATAGGGGAACGAACACCGAAGACCTCCTCCGCCAAACGAGTCGCGGCGGCATCTCGCGTGATGCCCTGAACGCCCCCGTGACGCGGCACACGATACCTGTCCTGGGCCGTCGATGAGAAGGCTCTGCGCCTGGGTGGCGAGCCGGGCGGATCGCCACGGCACGGCGAGGGCGGGGTTTTCATCCTCGCGCCCGGCGCGAGAAGGAGCCTAGGGTGAACGAAAGGCGGGCCGGATTGTCTCCGGCGGTGATTCTCGTTAGTCCGCGCCAAGTCTGGAGAGGTCGAGGTTCATGTCGGAGCCCGTTCTTGTCGCACCAGCTCAGTCGTCGGTCTTCCTGCCGGTGGCCGACGTCAATCCTCAGGCGCCGCAGACGGTCATCGCCGCGAGGCAGGGGCCGGGCTTTCTTGCCCGAGCGGTCTGGTTCGTTCTCATCGGTTGGTGGCTGACGGCCATCGTGATCGTCATCGCCTATGCGTTGGCGCTCTCGATTCTGGGATTGCCGTTTGCCTTCTACCTGTTCAACCGCATACCGGCGATCCTCACTCTTCGTGGTCGGAGCAAGACGTATCAGGTCGAGACCGCCGCCGACGGACGGAGGTTCCTGACCGCCACGAACGTCGAGCAGCGTCCGATGTGGATGCGGGCCGTCTGGTTCGTCTTTGTCGGCTTCTGGTTCGGCGCCATCTGGATGGCGGCCGCATACGTGCTGTGCGTGTTGATCGTGACGATGCCCTTCGGTCTCGCGATGTTCAATCGCGTCGGCGCGGTGATGACGCTCCTTCGCTACTGAGGTAGGGCGAGGCCCATCGACCTGCGTCACGTTCGAACTGCCCGGTCGCCTATAGCGCCTGGCGCCGATTCGGCCGTTGTGCGTGAAACCGGGGCATCCGGACGAGACGGCTCGCCACGCGGTTCAGCTTGCGGGGACGGCTCGTTTGCTACGGACGGCCGAGGCTGCCGCGACGAAATCGGCCCAAACCCCGTCGAGCTCCTCCGGTGTGGATTCGGTTCGCTCCGGGTGGCACTGGAGGGCGAGGATCCAGCGGCCGTCGCGGCTCTCCAGGCCTTCGACCAGCCGGCCGGCTTCGCTGTAGGCCCACGCCGTCGGCCGCAGCCCGGCGGCCAGGCCTTCGAGGCTCACGGCCTGATGGTGATAAGTGTTCACCTGGAGTTGCAGCGCCGAATCCTCCGCATCGCCGGCGGCCAGGCCGTCGGGCGCGGCGCTCGCGACCGCGCGACCGAGCCGGCTGGCCGGTTCGATCTCCAGGTCGTGAGTGTGGGCCGGCCCCTTCCCGTACGGAGTGCCGGCATGGCTGGGCACGTCCTGCAGTAACTTCCCGCCCAGGAAGACGTTGATTGCCTGGAGTCCGCGACAGATGCCGAACACCGGCAGGGACCGGCTTTCGGCTTCGCGCCAGGCTGCCAGCTCCACGTCGTCGCGAGCCCGGTCCATCTCCAGGGCGCCGTTCGCCGTCTCGCCGTACAGGGCGGGGTCGATGTCTGCGCCGCCTGCCAGCAGCAGTCCGTCCATCGCGCCGAGGAGACGCTCGCGCTCCGGTGCGGGAGTGCCGCTGTGAAGCAGCGCGGGCGTGCCGCCGTGGCCGGCTATTCCCGCCACGTACAGCTGGTTCTTGTGAGCAGCGAGGGCCGGGTCGTCCGAGCGGGCGGGGTCGCCCACCGTGATGACGATAAGAGGCAGTGCTGGTTTGGCGCGGTCTGGCATGTGACGGAGGATACAGCCGCGGGGCCAGGGACCGGGTCCGACTTCCGTCCGCGTCCCGTCAGGCCAGCTGCGGCTGGCGTTGAGGTATGCGGTCGGCGGGGGAGGGTTGGCAGGGTCGCTTGGGGGGAAAGCGGCCCTGCCATGAGGAGGCGTCAGGCGGTTCCGACCCGCCGGAGCTCAGTGGGCACCTGCCAATCGCTGGCCCGGCGCCGCTGGATCACCTTGCTGGAGTCTATAGCCTCGCCCGATCGTAGGCGGAATCGTGCCACCAGTTCGTCCAACTGCTGCGCCATCTCGGACAGTGTCGCCGCGGACGCGACGACTTCCTCGGCCTGAGCAGACATCTCCTCGGTCGCGGCAGAGACTTCCTCCGCCGAGGCCGAGTTCTCTTCGCTGATGGCGGCGATCGACTCGACCGATTGACCGACCATGTCGGCCGCCGAAGACATCGACACCGCGGAGTCGTTGGTCTGGGCGGCAATCTTCGCGATGCCGTCCGTTGCCGAAACCACTTCGGAGCTGAGGCCGCGGATTTCGACGACGGCGGACATCATGTCTTCGAGGACGTCGTTTCGAGCGGTCGCCAGCTCGTGGATCTCCTTGAGGGCGCCGGAGGCCTGCTCGGCCAGTTCTGCTCCGCTGGCGACTTCGCCGGCGCCGGCCGACATTGCCTTGACCGCGGCCTCGGTCTCTCTCTGGACCTCGGCGATCAGGGCGGCGATCTCCTTGGTGGCGCGGCTCGAGCGCTCGGCCAGCTTGCGAACCTCGTCCGCGACGACCGCGAACCCCTTGCCCTGCTCGCCGGCGCGGGCCGCTTCGATTGCGGCGTTGAGGGCGAGGAGATTCGTCTGCTCGGCGATGTCGTCGATGGTCTCGACGATGGCGCCGATCTGATCGGACTTGGCGCCGAGCTGGGTGATAGTGGCCGCGGTCGAGTCCACGCTCGACTTGAGCCGCTTCATCCCGGAAGAGGTTTCGTCCACGGCCTCCTGGCCGGCGGCCAGAGCGGCGGTCACACGATCGTTCAGCGGGGCGATGTCGTCGGATGCCTTCATAGCTCTGTTGACGGCCTGAGTCGTCGCGTGCAGGGCACGAGATGCGTCCTGAACGCGGGCCTGGGTGGCCGAGGCGCCTTCTCCGACTTGCTTGATGATCTTCGACAGATCGTGGCTCGCGTCGCTCGTCTGCGAGGCGGCTCGAGCCTGATCGCCGGCCCCTGAGGCCACCTGGCTGATCGTCTGTGCGACCTGCTGCGAGGCGGCGCCGGACTGCGTCGCAGCGGAGTTGAGCTGGTCCGATGCGCCTGCCATCGCCTCCGCGGCGACTTTGACCTCGCCAACCGTGTCCGCGAGACCGTGGCGGGCGGTCTCGTAGCTCTCGATCGTCGCCTTGAGCTTGGCCAGCATCTTGTCGGTGACCGCCGCGGTCTGGCCGATTTCGTCGGTCCCGTACTTGTCGATCGGGCTCGTGATCGCGCGAACCTCGACGCTGAGGTCGTTGCGGGCCAGAGCGCCCAGCCCCGATTCGAGAGCCGTGGCGCAGTTTTCGGTCATGGATGTGAGCGTGGCCTGGACCGCCCTCACGCCGTTCCGGATCGACCCGGACACGCGGATGGACACGAACAACCCGAGAGCGACTGCCATCAAGAAGGCGATTACGGTCATCAGCCGCGCCTGCTCGAAGGTTGACTGGATCCGGCCGTTGAGAGTCACCGCTTTGGCCCTGGCCGATGCCGCGAGCTTGTCGAGACTGGCAATCAGCTTGTTGCTGGTTGCTACCTCGTTTTGGAGCTCGGCGGTTGCAGCCGCCGTGTTACCGGCCTTGGCGTCGCCGTAGAGTTGCTTGAAGACGACGTTGTAGACATCGAAATTGGACTTGAAGGTGGCCAGCTCCGCCTTCTCGCTGTCGGTGAGCGAGAGCTTCTCGTACCCGGCCAGCTCTTTGGCGATGGTCGCATCGTCGGCTGCGATCTGAGCATCGATCCTCGCCTGCTTCCCGACGACTGCGATGCCGTCGCTGGTCGCCGGGGCCGCACTACCGGCTATGTCGGGGCCCACGAGGACGTTGTAGGTGACCTGACTCGTCTTGTCGACGATGGCGACGTCGAGTGAACCGAGCTGATCGATAGCGGACGTGCCCTCCACGAACGCCGCGTTGGCCTGGTCGTTGACACTGCTCAGGCTGGCGACCGAGAAGACGGTGATGGCGAGCGTGGCCAGCAGCAGGACGCATGAAGTCGCAAGGAGCTTCGTCCGGATGTTCAGCTTCATCGTCGAACCTGAGTGCGGCCGAGGAAGGTCGCGCGCGAGCGTGCACGCACCAGATGCGAGTCACGGCAGGATCCGCACCATTGGGGTTATCGGCCGTGAGGCGGGCGGACTGAGCAGGCCGGAGACTACCAGTTGGGGAGGCCCGGTCCCGCCGCCCCGGCGCCGCGGTTCAACCCGGCAGGGCCGCCATCTGCGACGCCGATCCTCAGTGGACGGCTGTCCCCAGCAGCGATCCGATCCCGAACGTGACGGCGGCCGCGATGCCCCCAAGGCCTGCCTGCCGGACGCCGGTCCAGATCGCGTGCCGGTGAGTCAGGCGGCTAACCGCCAGACCGATGGCGAAGAGTGCGATCCCGGACGCGGCAATGCTCAGAGCGAAGGCCGCCTGGCCGCCGCTCAGGATGAGGAACGGCAGCAGCGGCACCATTGCGCCCACGGCGAAGGCAGAGAGCGAGCCCAGCCCGGCGGCCACCGGCGAGCCCATCGTCCCCGCCGAGAGTCCGATCTCCTCCCGCACGAAGGTGTCGATCGCCCGCTCCGGGTCCCTCATGATCCGATCGACGATCAGATGCGCCTCAGCGCGGGATAGCCCCTTCGCCTCGTATATCTCGCGCAGGATCTGGCGCTCCTGCTCCGGCGTATGGTGGAGCTGGTGGCGCTGGAGGTCGATCTGGTATTCGAGCAACTCGCGCTGGGATCGCACCGAAACGTACTCGCCGACGGCCATCGAAAAGCCGCCCGCAAGCAACCCGGCGATCCCGGCGATGACGATGGAATGGGGATCCTCGCCGGCAGCGCCGGCGACTCCCATGATCAGCGACAGGTTGCAGACCAGGCCGTCCGTCGCTCCGAAAACGACCGGCCGCACCACACTCGCGCCACGTGTCTCATGTGGACTGGCCGGCGGCTCGAAGAACGCGCGAAAGCGGGCCGGCAACGCAGCGAGCCCGCCGGCCCCGTCGGTCCCGCCGACAGAAGCGGTCTTCGGGGTCGGGTCCGTGGCCGGAACGTTGGCCGGACCGTTGGCCGGACCGTTGGCCGGACCTTTGAGCGCCGAGGCGCGTTTCCTCGCGGGTTGCTTGGCCGCACGCGCGGTGGATCCGGTGGCGCGCCTCTTGGTGGCGGGAGACATCGTTCCTCTCAAGGCCTGCTCAGTTCGGGCGGCGCCGGGCGCCGACCAGGGGCAGTCGCACGCTGGCCTGGCGATTGTGCCGCATGCGGGGACAAGGCGCCGGGCCCTTGAGCTTGTACCTCGGCTCGGTTGCGGCTCGCCGCTCCGGCAACTGCCGGGCCGCGGGCCGCCGCGCCGCTTACCGCCGGGCCCCGGGCCGCCGCGCCGCTTACCGCCGGGCCGGCAGCTCCGCGCCGCTTATCGCCGGGCCACCGGCCGCCGCGCCGCTTACCGCCGGGCCGCCGGCCGCCGCGCGGGCAGCTCCGCGCCGGGACAGGCGCAGGCCAGTGGGGCGCGGCCATGGTCCGTCGGTACCGGCCATAGGGTGGAGCGCGTCGGGCAGCCGGCGCGCGGCCATGACGGCAATCCAGCCGGCGTAGAAGAGCAACCACATGTTCGGCCCGATTGATCCGGCGCCCAGGACGAACCACATGGCCGCGCCGCTCTGGAGCATGAGAACGGCGGGCAGTGCGAAGACAAAACCGTGCGGCCAGAGCGATGGCGACACGAAGATCGAAGCCAGGCCCAGCGCCGCAAGCCCGCGCCTGCCCGAGAAGAGCAGGGCGGCGGCCACGGCGCCGATCGAAAGCGCGACGAAGACGGCGCCCGGCAGGTACCGCGCGGCCGAGAAGCCGAACATCGAGATCACCGCCGGCTGCGACTGGGCGCGATATCCGAGTTCCGCGAACCAAGCCCGCCATGCCTCCAGGCCGACGACCGGCAGGGTCACGAGCACGATCGCTGCCGCGGTCCCCAGCCCGAAAACCAGCCCGCGCCAGCGTCTGGTCCGCACCAGCCATAGCGCAGCCAGCCCCGACTGGACTTTGAAGAGGCCGTCGAGAACCAGACTCCCGCCGGCCCGATAGGCGAGCGCGAACAGCAGGAACGTCAGGCTCGCTACGTTGCCGGATTCGAAGCCGACCATCACCGGCGGGAAGGCGAGAAGGATGAGACTCCAGATCGGCCCAAGGCCCAGCGCCCGAAAGGAGCCGTAGGCGCAAGCCACCAGGAAAGCGATCCACGCGAGGGCTACCGGCTGGTTCGGCAGTTTCGAAAGCAGCCCGAAGAGGGGGAGCAGCGGCGGGGGATACAGGAAGAAGTCCTGCCCGGCGCTCGTGGGCCAGGCCGTCACGGGAGCGGTCATGTAGGGCTGCCCGCCCGCCATCCAGCGCCCCGCCGAACCCAGATACACGTTGAAGTCGTACAGGTGGTTGCTCTGCTGCCACAGCAGCAGGTCGAAGAGCAGCCAGCCGACCACGACCCAGATCACCAGAACCAGGCCCAGCCACGAACGGCTGACCGGCGCGGCGGCTGCTCGGACGCGGGTGACGGCGACCGCCGCGGCGGTCGCGACGATCCAGACGAGGCCGAATGGGAGTCCGCCGACCGGGCGGCCGAGCTGGCCGAGGAACGCGAACGCGACGACTGCCATGGCCGCCGGGATCGCGGCGTCGAATGCCCCCAGTCGCGCCCAGCGCAGGCTCGCCACCTCAGCGACCCAGCCGCGAATCCTGTCTACCGACGGACGAAGTCCCTCACTCACGCGGCAATTCTAGGGTGCCAGGTCGGGGCTCCACCGGCCCGGCCTCAGACGCCACCGGCCCGGCCTCAAACGAGGTGGGCGCTACCACGGCCGCCGCTCACCACTTCCCCCTGGGCATAAACGCAGCGAGGCCGGTTCGCGCCCCCCACGCGAACCGTCCTCGAGTGTTCAATTGGCGCCGGAAAGGCTATGGCTGGTACAGCTCGGCGGAGGCTAGAGGCGCGCCACGTGGGCCGCCCACGCCACCGGCGATGAGCACGCGCCCGTTGGGGAGCAGCGTGGCCGTCGGGCCGGATCGTCCCATCGACATGGAACCGGTGACGCTGAACGTGCCGGTCCGTGGGTCATACAACTGGGTGGTGGCAAGAGGCGAATCGGGGGCCGAGTCCGCCACGCCCCCGACGATGAGCACCCGCCCATCCGACAGAAGAGTGGCGGTGGTCAACACCTGGGCCGACGTCATCGAGCCGGTTAGGCTGAACTTGCCGGTCGCCGGGTTGTAGAGCTCGGCCGACGTGAGGGAGGTGTTGTCGGCAAAGCCCACGCCTCCGGCGATCAGGACGCGACCGTCGGATAGAAGAGTGGTAGTCGGACTGCTTCGGAGCTCTGTCATCGATCCGGTCGAGTTGAACTTGCCGGTCGCCGGGTCGTACAGCTCGGCTGACAGGGTGGGTCCTGTCAGTATGGTGCCATCCGAAATGCGCTTCGTGGTTACGCCCCCTGCGATGAGGACGCGGCCGTTTGGAAGAAGCGCTGCCGACTGGACCATGCGACCGACTGCCATCGAGCCGGTCTGGCTGAACTTGCCGGTCGCCGGGTCATATAGCTCGGCCGAAGCGAGAGCCATGCCGTGAATGTCCTCGCCTCCTGCGATGAGGACGCGGCCGTTCGGAAGAAGCGTGGCCGTGTGGCTGGAGCGAGCCACCGTCATCGCGCCGGTTGAGCTGAACTTGCCGGTCGCCGGGTCATATACCTCGGCTGAAGCGATGGTCCCGGCGCCTCCCGCGAAGAGGACGCGCCCGTCGTTCAGCAGCGTGGCAGTGCCGGCTTGATCGATCGACATCGAGCCGGTGGGGCTGAACTTGCCTGTCGCCGGGTCGTAAAGCTCCGCCGCCGCGAGATTCGAGTTGCCGTCGGTGCCCCCGGCGATGAGTACCAGGCCATTGGCCAGGAGAATGCCGGAGGCGCTGGCCCGGGGCGAGGTCATCGAGCCCGTTTGGACGAACGTGCCCGGGGCCAGGGGAGACTCGGTCGCGACCTGAGTCACAACCGGACTGGGCGAAGCCACCCGGGGAGCCGGGGAGCCGGTACGACTCGGGCCGACCGGGGCCGGACTGGACATCATGAGCGGCACGCCCACAACAGCGGCGACGAGTGCCAGGACAACAGCAACAGCGGCGAACCTGGCGACGCGCGGAAACGCAGGAAAGGCCGGAAGCGATCGCCGCGCTGCGCTCAAGCGGTCCGGAAGCTTGTAGAGCACGTCCCCCAGGGAAGCCGGCTCGGGGGCGCCTGCGCTCGCAAGATGAGAACGGATTTGTGCGTCCAGGTCCTGCTGGCTGATCTTGCGGTTCATCATTCCACCTCCCAGCCGGTTCGGCTGAGTTCTGCCCTGATGCGTCGGTTGGCAGCGAACAGCCGCCACTTCACGGTTCCGCTCGGTACGCCCAGGACCCGGGCGATCTCGCCGACCGCGAGGTCGTTCCAGTACCGGAGCACGACGACCACTCGCTGCTCCGGGCCCAGGCAGTCCAGCGCCCGTGCGACGCCGTCTCTGAGCAGCCCTGCGTCGAATGAATCGGGGGCCGGACGGTCGTCCTCGCCGATGGGGTCGACCTGTAGAACCCTGCGGTGCCGCAGGTCGTTGCGGCAGACGTTCACGACGATCCGAGTGAGCCAGGGCCGAAAGCTGCTCAGGTCGCGCAGCTTGTCGAACGATCCCCAGGCGCGCAGGATCGCCTCGTTGACGGCGTCCTCGGCGTCGCCTCGATTGCCGAGGATCCGGGTTGCGAGCTGGTAGGACGCGCTGATTTCCGCGGCGGTCAGTCTCCCGAACGCCTCGCGTCTGTCAGCTTCGACCGAGTCTGCGGCAGGCGACCTCTTCGCGTCGCCGTTCTCGTTCATCACGGTAATCAAGTCTGGCACCGTCCCTTCTTGTTCCGTACACCATTCCAGACACGCGGGGACGGTCATTCGTTGGTTCTCGGCGCGAACTCTCGGCGCCGACGGACAGATATGGACCAAGCGCCGGAGATTCCGCGTGGGCCACTGTCGGCCTACCATGGGGACGTGCTGAGCCGAGTGCGTTCTTCGATCGCGCGACCGAGCCGGCCGCCGCTGGGCGGCGTGGTGCTGGCTGCGGCCGGGCTGGCCCTGGCGACGGTGCTCGCCTTCGTCCTCGTGCGGGTGCTCGGCGTGCCCGACGCCGCGATCGTCTACCTGCTGCCGGTGGTGGCGATCGGGATGGCCTACGGCAGCTGGCTGGCCATCGGCACGTCTGTCGCATCGTTCCTCATCTACGACTTCTTCTTCGTTCAGCCGCTCTACACCTTCTCCATCGCCTCGGCGGAAGAGTGGCTGGACCTGCTGCTCTTCCTGGTGGTCGCCATTGCGATCGGTCGGCTCAGCGCGCTCCAGCTGCAGCGCCGCCGCGAGGCCGAGTTCCGCAGCGCGGAGGCGCGGGCGATGTTCGCGATGAGCCGCGACGCAGGCAACTCGGCCACCGCCCTCGAGGCGGCGCCATTGCTCGCCAATCGGCTCGCGCGCGAGGCGGCGATGGATCGTGTTTGGGTTGGCCTGGGCCCGTCGCCAGCAGAGGAGCATGTCGTGGCCGACAGCCGGCCGGGTGCGCCGAGGCCGTCGCTCCTGTCCCGATGGGTGCTCCACTCGACTTCCGCAGAGACGCAGCCGAACTGGGCGCGGGTCCGAGACACGCCGGGCGGCCGGCTTCACGGACAAGCCCAGGAGCAGGCACAGGTGCGCGCCCGCGATCAGGCTCGGGACCACGCGGACCACCGCGCCCACGAGCACGAAGAACCGGTGACCGTCTTTCGCGTCCAGATCCAGGTGGGCGGCGACACCATCGGCTCGGTCTGGGCGACACGGGTTCACGGCGACCCGCTGCCGGGTCGCTCGCACAGTCGGTTGCTGGCCGCCGCCGCAGACCAGCTGGGTCAGTCTGTCGTCCGCGACCGTCTCGCCGCCGATGCCACGGCGGCCGAAATCGCCCGCCAGGGGGACGCACTGAAATCGGCCCTGCTCGATTCTGTTTCGCACGACCTGCGCACTCCGCTGGCGGCGATTCGGGCCACGGCCGGGAGCCTGATGGATCCGGACGTCAACTGGACACGCGAACGTGAGCGCGCCGCCGCCCGCTCGATCGATCTGGAGGCGCAGCGCCTGAGCCGACTCGTCGGCAACATGCTCGACCTGAGCAGGATCGAAGGCGGAGCCCTTCGCCCTTCGCTCGAGCTGTACGACCTGGCAGACCTGGTCGATCCGGTGGTCGAACGCCTGACGCCCGCGCTCGCTCCCGCCGCGGTGGACGTCTCGATCCCACACGATCTTCCGCCGGTTCGCGTCGACGCCATCTTCTTCGACCAGATCCTGACGAACCTGCTCGAGAACGCCGCCCGCCACGCGCCCGGCAAGCGAATACGGGTGACCGCTCTCCACGAGTCCGACCGCGGGGTCGAATTCGTCGTCGAAGACGCCGGCGCAGGCGTGCCGGGTTCGGAGCTGGCCCACCTGTTCGAACGCTTCTACAGGAGCTCGCGCCAGCGAGGCTCGCGCAGCGGCGGTGGATCCGGGATCGGTCTGACGGTGGTGCGCGGTCTGGCGGAGGCGATGGGCGGATCGGCGGAGGCGCGGCGGAGCGAGTTCGGAGGCCTGGCAATCGCGGTCCGACTTCTGGTCGAAGGCGAGCCCGTGGCGGTCGAAGGTGCGGCAGGAGTCGAGCCGGAGGCAGCCGTAGCTGGGACCGAAGCTGCGGCCGAACCGGACGACCAGACCCCAAAGACCGCGGCGACCGGGTCTTCGAGCCTCGCCCGTCGCACCCTGCGCGGGCCCGAATGAGCGCCGGCGGAGCCGTCGTCCTGATCGTCGAGGACGACGAGACGGCGCGGGTCGCGATCGCCGGCAATCTCCGAGCGCGCGGCCATGAAGTGGATGAGGCGGGCGACGTGCGCGAGGCCCTGCGGCTGTGGGACTGCCGGCGCCCGGACCTCATCCTGCTCGACCTGGGGCTGCCCGACCTGGACGGTCTGGCGGTCATACGCCGCGTCCGGCGGGAGGCCACGACCCCGATCATCGTGGTCTCGGCGCGGGGCCGAGAAGAGGATCGCGTGGCCGCGCTGGACGCGGGCGCGGACGACTACCTGACCAAGCCCTTCGGGCTGTCGGAGTTGCACGCCCGAATGCGGGCGGTCCTCCGGCGGGCGGCCGGGCCGGAGGCCGACACCGAAGGTCGGCTCCGCCTGGGCCCCGTGGTGATGGACGTACCGCGCCACGAGGTCAGCGTCGGCGAGACGCCGGTGGAGCTGACCCCGCGCGAGTTCGAGCTGCTCAAGGTCCTGCTCTCGCAGTCGGGGCGAGTCGTGACGGCGGGCCGGTTGCTCCGCGCCGTCTGGGGCACGGCCTACTCGGACGAGGCCCACTACCTTCACGTCTACGTCTCGCGCCTGCGGCGCAAGCTCGCCGCCGCAGACCCGTCGGGCGCCGCGGCGAAGCTCATCGTCGCCGAGCCGGGCGTGGGCTACCGCATCGTCGCGGAGTAGGGGAGCGGCCCCGCCACGCGCGGGCAGCCCTACGGCATCACCGCCCGAACCGGCGAGTCGGGCTTGATGAGCGATTTGAGGACCGACCATGGGATCGTGGCGACCGTCTGGTACAGGGCGCCGTCCCACTGTGACTGCGTGGGGTCGTGGAAGATGATCTGCAAACCGTCGGTGGTGGGGTACCACACGTTGAAGTTGGGGGCGCCTGGCTGCGTCTCGGCAGCGTAGGCTCCGCCGTCGGCCGAAACCCCCAGGACTTTGCGAGTCTGACTGGAGAGGACGGCGAGGCCTTGCGCCGGGTTGGTGAAGAGCTCGTCCACGCCGACTCTATGCCCGTCCGAGAGATCGAGCACGAGATAGCCGGTCCAGGTCGCGATAGGCTCCACCGGGGCGGGATATAGAGTCGGCTGCAGATAGAAGGCAAGCGACAGGAAGCCGGGCATTGTGGTATTCGCCTGGGCGAAGCCGCCGACGACGGTCGCCGAGACGGTCGGCGTCCGTCGCTGCTCGCCCAGTGCCAGCAGGGCGGTCGCGAGCTCGCTTGCCCATTGATCGGCCGCGACCGAGATCTCGCGGTTGACGGTTGCATCCGCCTTCGTACCCCGGATCGTCGGTAGGCCGATGCTCCAGGTCGCGACGCCCGACGGATCGTAGCCGTAGGCCACGGACGTGCAGACCGAGTAGGTCCGGTCGGTGGGTGGCGACTGCATACCCGTGGTCCAGCCGTCCGGCCGGTAGACCCACCACTGGTCTGCCGAGGCGCGGGTCATAGCGACGCTGGCGGTGCTGCCCATCGCGTCCGCCGCGAACGTCGCCGGATAGCTGGTCACCACGTACGTGCCGGTCGCACCGCAATCCAGCTGCCCGACCGTCATTTCGCCGATCGTCACGGTCAAGTTCGCAGCCCCCAGGTTCATGACCGTGACTCGCGTCGCCCCGGAAGGGAGCGGGCTGGGGAACGGACTGGGCGTCGTGAGCGCCGGCGCCTGCGGCGTCGCCGAGGTCATCGGCCATGAGGTCGCCTGCGTCGTCGCCGAAGCTGTTGCCCTGGCGGTTGCCGCGGCCGTCGGACCGACCGGGGTCGGCACGTGCTGCATCAGCGGCAGGGCGGCAAGCGCGATGGCCGCGACACCGACGACCACCAGTGCGGCCGGGGCGACCCTTGAAAAGCCATGCCACACGCCGGGCCGGCCGCCGCGGCCCGAGGCGCGTGCCTCGCCACCGGACAGAATCGACCTGACGGTTCGGCCGTGGAGCTTCACCGGGACCGGCGCGCCGGCCAGATCGCGGTAGTAGGAGGAGAGCTCCCGATCGAGTCGGTCGTCGCCTCGAGCGTCCATGTCGCTCATCGATGTTCCTCCGGCCACGTTCGAGACGCGGCAAGTGCGCTGCGCAATCGCCCGCGCGCCAGGTGCAGGCGCGACTTGATGGTTCCCTCGGGCTGCCCAAGGCGTCGCGCGATCTCTCGGACCTCGAGGTCGCGCCCGAAACGAAGGCCGAGCACGATCTGCTCGTCCGGCGTCAACGTGGCTATGGCCCGGCCGAGCTCGTCGCGGTCGGCCATGTCACGTGAGGCGTCCGGAGCGCCGGGCTCAGGGTCCAGCGTGAGCTCCGCGATTGGGTGGCGAGTGCGGTCCCTAAGCCGATCGCGGCATTTGTTGGCTACGATCCGGGCGAACCAGGCGTCGAGCGCGTCCGGGTCGCGCAGGCTCGACCGACGCTCCCAGGCCGACACTACGGCGTCGTGGGCCACGTCCTCCGCCCCGACCGGGTCGCGCAGCATGATCGTGGCCAGGCGGTATGCCTGCGGCAGGACGCGGAGGACGAACGCCTCCATCGTCTCGGGGGCTATCAGGTCCACGGCCTCTGCCCGCGATCTCACGATTGCCCTTTCTCCCACAACTGACTCCCTTGCCGTCCCGACTGCCGACCACGGCCGGCCTCACCCTTACGACGCGGTGGCGAGGTAATCGGTTGAGGTTGTGTCCGGGCATGCGGCAGTGGCGCGCGGTCTGGCGGCCGGGAGTCCGTCCCCTCGAAGTGCATGGACCGATCGTAGTCGGAACTGCGGCCCCGGTCGGGCGCATTGAGGCCCGACATGGAACGAATCGCCGCCGCCGCGCGCCATACTGAGTGAGCGCCGAGCCGGAGGGACCGGCCCGCTCGTCTGCATGCCGGCGGGGACTCGCTCGAGCCCGGTGGGCAAGCCGAGGGGCAGCATGACGGCAATTGCGGGGAACGTGGTTCTCGCCGCCCGATCGGGAGACGCCGCCGCTTTCGCGACGCTCGTCCGTGCCGAAACCCCGGCCGCCTACCGCCTCGCGTTGTCGATCGTGCGCTCACCGGCGGAGGCGGAGGACGCGGTGCAGGATGCCTTCGTGCGGGCCTGGCGAGACATCGGCAGCCTGCGTCAGGTCGAGCTCTGGCCGGCCTGGTTCCGCAGGCTGACTGTTCGAGCAGCGCTCGACCAGACCCGGCGCCGGCCTCGGGTTCGAGAGGTCGACCTCGAACTGGCGTTCAACATGCCGGGGCGCGAACCCTCCGTGCACCCTGCCGACCGGCTAGAGCTCATAGCCGCCTTCGACCGGCTGGCTCCGGACGACCGGGCCATCCTGGCTCTCCGCTTCTTCGCGGACCTCGAAGTCCCCGACGTCGCTGCGGCGCTGGGCATCCCGCTCGGCACCGCCAAGTCGCGCTTGCACCGGGCGCTGGGGCGCCTCCGCGCCCAGATGAGGTAGTGAGATGGAACCCGAAGATCGCTTGTCGGGCGCGCTCCACGCCACGCTCGATGCCGCGCGCCCTTCGCCGGATCTGGAGGATCGCATCGTCGAACGAGTCTCGGTCGCCGGGCGACGGACAGTCCGGTCGAACGTGCGTTTCGGCTTTGCCGGGGTGGCGGCGCTGGTTGTCGTCGTCGCGATCGTCTCGGTCGCGGTCGGCCTGCGGACCGGCCCAGGGCACGATACGACCGGACCGTCGGCGGGCTCCGACATCGCAGCCGGGTCGCTCGCCCGGTTCGACCGTGACGGCCTGGCCTTCGACTACCCGGCCTCCTGGAAGGCTTCGGTTTCCGGGTTTAACCTGCACTACGAGACGATCCTCGACTTCCTCGGGACCGGGTCCGGCCTGGCGACATGCACTGCCATCACTCCGGGGCCGAGCGACAAGTTCCTCAGTGGCACGCAATGCGGGGCCGATCTCAACGTCGGCGCCGGGCAGGTGGTGGTCGAGCTGTCTCTGGAGGGCGGGCCCTTCTTCGATTTCCCGATCGATCCGAGCGATCCAAAAGGGATCGAATCCGGCGGAAAGTACGTCACAGTCGGCGGTTTGCCGGCAATCTCCTACGAAGAGACGCTCGCGGACCCAGCGTCCGGAGCGACGCTCGACTGGACTCTCTCCGTGCCCGAGCAAGTGAACAGCCGCTTTACCATCCATGCCGAGATCAAGAGCCCGGGCGCTCAGCAGATGCGAGCCCAGGTCGAGGCGCTGGTGGCGAGTCTCCGCTACGACCCGCCCGCACCGCTGCTCAACCCGGCGGACGGGCCACGGATCGCGGCCATCGGACTGGCGAAGGCGGGCTCGAGCGATCCGGCGCTGGCTTGCTTCCCGAGCGCGCCTGGGACTACCGCGACCGCTACCGTGACGCAGGTGTCGGGGTACTCGGCGCTGCGCAAACCGCTGCCGGTTACGTGTGGCACGGAGATCGCGCCGGTGTCGATCGGCTTGTGGAAGCTGACTCTGACCGAGTCGTGGACGGCGGCCTCCGATCGGTCGGCGGGCAGTTTCACGATAGCGATCTGGCTCGCCGCCGACGGCACGCCGGGCGAGACGCGCAGCGGGCCCGTCGGTTCTTCGATGGTCCCGTACCTGCCGTGAGCGCCGGCATCCTCGGTTACGGCGCCCGCGTCCGCCGCACCCGCCAGCGTCGCAGCGCGATCCCGGACCAGATCGCTTCGACTACGCCGAACGGCCACGCGCCCTGCAGGAAGCCATACGCGGACGAAGCCAGGCACGCGCCGGCGAACGCAAGCACGAACGTCGCCGATCGCGCCTCCAGGGCGTAGAACAGAAGCATCGCCGAGACGGCGAGCGCCCCAAAGAGCGTCAGTGGATCCACGCCGGTTCTCCGCTCGGGACCGTCACGCCTCAGTGCACCGTGAGTGCCGGCTCGCCGACGAGGTGGATCTCCAGGCCGGGGACCGCGTCGAGCAGGCGATCGGCGAGCGAGGCCCGGCCGACGTGCAGCCCGCGGTGCGGCCGATGAACGAGCACCAGGTGAGTGACGCGACGGTCGCGGATGACTTCCTCGAGACCACGTGTCAGGTCCGCCGTCTCTCCGCGGATCATCCCCGCTCCGAGGTCGGTGGCGTAGTCCACGTTCGACTGCGTGTTCAGCTGACGGTCGCGCGAGACCTGGACGCCCGGGGTCTGAACGGCGACGGCCAGGAAGGGCGCGTGCAGCGCGCTGGCGAGCGACGCGGCGCGGCGCAGGGCGCGCCGGCACTCGGGCGACTCGTCCACCAGGGCCATGACCCGTTCGGTCACCGATCCGACTTGCAGGCCGCGTTCGCTGACGATCCCTTCGAGCTCCTGGTCGACCCTTCCGGCCACGAACCGCAGCGCCAGGTCCCGCAGCGCCATCAGGTTGGTGTCGGTGAAGAAGCGCTCGAGAGCGATCGTCGCGCGATCCGGCGGATAGACGTTGCCGTGGCGCATCCGCTGCCGGAGCGCGTGCGGGCTCATGTCCACGAGCTCGATCTCGTCGGCAGCTCGGACGACGGCGTCGGGGACCCGCTCGTGGACCGGCACGCCCAGAATCGTCTCGACCGCGTCGGCGATCGACTCTACGTGTTGGACGTTGCAGGTGCTGACGACCTCGATGCCCGCGTCGCGGATCGCCTCGACGTCCTGCCAGCGTTTCTCTCGCGCTGAGCCCGGGACGTTGGTGTGGGCCAGTTCATCGACCAGGGCCACGGCGGGGTGGCGGGCGATGATCGCGTCAGCGTCCATCTCTTCCACGACTACGCCGCGGTATTCCACACGGCGGCGCGGGACGACCTCCAGGCCATCCAGCAACGCCGCCGTGTGGCGCCGGCCGTACGTCTCGACGAAGCCGACGACCACGTCCGTTCCTCGATCGTGACGGCGGTGGGCCTCTTCGAGCATCTTGTACGTCTTACCGACGCCGGGCGCCATGCCCATGTAGATGCGCATCCGAGCGCGCTCGGGCTTCTTGTCGCCCTGCAATCGCGCGAGCATCTGGTCGCCGGTGGGCCGACCCGGGTCGGCCGATTCGGTCGTCATTGCAACAGTCCATCCAGATCCAGGTTCAGCTCGAGGACGCGCACGCTGGCCGCCCCGATGAACCCGAACAGCGGTTGCGAAGTGTGGCGCGCCACGAGAGCACGCACCGCATCCTCGGTCATGCCGCGGGCTTTCGCAACACGGGCAACCTGGTACTCGGCCGCGGCCGGACTGATGTCCGGGTCGAGGCCGGATGCCGAAGCCGTCACCAGTTCGATCGGCACGGGCTTGCCGCCGTTGGCTTTCTGTTCCGCGTCGACGCGCGCCGTGATCGCATCGATCAACGCTTTCGAGCTCGACGAAAGGTTTGAGCCGCCCGAAACGGTCGCGTCGTAGCCGTTTGCGCCGGCAACCGACGGCCGGCCGGAGAAGTACTTCGGGTCGTCGAATGCCTGACCGATCAGGCTCGAGCCGATGGTGCTGCCGTTGGCGGAGACCATCGATCCGTTGGCCTGCCAGGGAAAGGCGACCTGCGCCGCCGCGGTCACTACCGCCGGATAGATGAAGCCGGTTATCACCGTGAACGCCAGGAGGATTGCCACCGCCGGCCAGAGCTGAGTCTTGACGAAGGATTTCATGGGTTCTCCTACGCCAGGTGAATGGCGGTGATGAAGAGGTCGATCGCCTTGATCCCCAGGAACGGGGCGAAGATGCCGCCGACGCCGTAGATCAGCAGATTGCGGCGGAGCAGATCCGCGGCCGGAGCCGCGCGGTAGGCGACGCCTCGGATGGAGAGCGGCACGAGGGCGATGATGACCAGGGCGTTGAAGATGACCGCCGACAGGATCGCGCTCTGCGGGTTCGAGAGACCCATCACGTTGAGCTGGTTCAGCTCCGGATAGGCCACGGCGAACATGGCCGGCAGGATGGCGAAGTATTTGGCTACGTCGTTGGCGATCGAGAAGGTCGTGATCGCGCCGCGGGTTATCAGAAGCTGTTTGCCGATGGCGATGACTTCGATCAGCTTCGTCGGATCCGAGTCGAGATCGACCATGTTGGCCGCTTCCTTGCAGGCGGAAGTGCCGCTGTTCATCGCCATTCCCACGTCCGCCTGGGCGACGGCCGGGGCATCGTTGGTGCCGTCGCCGGTCATCGCGACCAGGTGACCGTCGGCTTGCTCGGCCCGGATGCGGGCAATCTTGTCCTCCGGCTTTGCCTGGGCCATGTAGTCGTCGACGCCCGCTTCGGCGGCAATGGTCTTGGCCGTCAGCGGGTTGTCGCCGGTGACCATGACCGTCCGGATGCCCATCCGGCGCAATTCATCAAAGCGTTCCTTCAGGCCGGGCTTGACCGTGTCCTTGAGTTCGATGATCCCGAGCGGCGTGCCGTTGCGTCGGATCGCCAGGGGCGTGGCCCCGAGGGACGAGATCTCGTCGGCGAGGGTCTTGAGCTCGGGCGGAGCCGCGGCGTCGAGCGCCGCCTCGATCGCGTCGACCGCACCCTTGAGCACGACCGTGCCGTCGGTGAGGATGACGCCGCTGGTCCGCGATTCGGCACTGAAAGGGACCACCGTCGCGATCTCGGACGCGTCGGGGGTTGGGGCCGTCGCGACTGGGTCCGTGGAAGCGATCTCAGCCAGGAGCTTGCGCGCGAGCTCCACGACGGAACGCCCTTCCGGCGTCTCGTCTTCGAGCGACGTCAGCAACGCCGCCTCGAGCGCGGCCCGTTCGGTCACGCCGGGGAAGGCGACGATCCGCGACGCCAGCCGGTTGCCGAAGGTGATCGTGCCCGTCTTGTCGAGCAGGATCACGTCCACGTCGCCGGCCGCTTCGACAGCCCGGCCGCTCATGGCCAGGACGTTGAAGCGGGCAACGCGGTCCATTCCGGCGATTCCGATGGCCGAAAGGAGGCCACCGATCGTCGTTGGGATCAAGCAAACCAGCAAGGCCACCAGGACCACGATTCCGAGCGGCGCGCCTGCATACAGGCCGAAGGGCCGCAGCGTCGCGGTTGCCAGCAGGAACACGATGGTCAGGCCCGAAAGCAAGATGGACAGGGCGATCTCGTTGGGCGTGCGCTGGCGTTTGGCGCCCTCGACGAGGGCGATCATCCGGTCGAGGAAGGTCTCGCCCGGGTTGGCTGTGATCGAGATCGTCAGTGTGTCGCTGGTGAGGGCGGTGCCGCCGGTGACGCTGCTGCGGATGTCCGTGCCCGGCTCCTTGAGAACGGGCGCCGACTCGCCGGTGATCACCGCTTCGTTGACGTAGGCCACACCTTCGATGACGTCGCCATCGCCGGGGATCGTCTCACCGACGCTCACGACCACGATGTCGCCGCAGCGCAGCGCCGAGGAGCCGATGTCTTCGATGGTGCCGTCGTCGCAGCGTCGGTGGGCCTTGGTCTCCGACCGCGTCTTGCGCAGGGTCGCCGCCTGAGCCTTGCCGCGTGCCTCGGCCAGGGCCTCTGCGTACGTGGCGAAGTAAACGGTGAACCACAGCCAAATCGCGATCTGGAGTTCGAAGCCGGTGGAGCGGCCAACCTCGCCGGCCGCGCCCTTGCTCAGGCCGGCGAAGTCGGAAACCAGGATCACGCTCACCAGGGCAGCCGTGACCTCGACCACGAACATGACCGGGTTCTTTGCCAGCGCGCGCGGGTTCATCTTGCGCACGGCCGGACCTAGGGCGCCGCGGAGCAACTTCGGGTCGAAGATGCCACGGTTGCGAGGGCTGCCGGCAGCCTGCGCCTGGCGGTCTTCGCGGGCGGCGCGTCTGGTGCCCCGACCGGTATCGATCACGGAGAAGGAGGGCAGCCTGCGGCGCAGGCCGCCGGCGATTTCGAAGGCCATCAGAAGAGCCTCCCGGCGTTGTTGAGGAGCTGATCGACTATCGGGCCGAGCGCCAGCGCGGGGAAGAAGGTCAGCGCGCCGACGATGACGATCACGCCGATC
>Ga0182021_10000738_pt1 | contig 36263 bp, 33 predicted proteins | sample 612E3MmetaG_FD_120493 | JGI IMG/M metagenome (GOLD analysis project Ga0182021, IMG submission 120493) | Permafrost microbial communities from Stordalen Mire, Sweden - 612E3M metaG (Illumina Assembly) | ecosystem: Environmental > Terrestrial > Soil > Wetlands > Permafrost | place: Sweden...
GAATCACCAAGGGACAGATCCACCCAGCACGGCTTATTCCCCATAGACCGATTTTATCAGAACCGGTTATCTTGCGGTGCTTCAACTCTTTAATTGCGGCGACTACCTCTTCCGCGCTGCTCTGAACAGGCTGATTCGCATCAAAAGTCCCTTCGCTCTTTCCACATCCCGCTTTATCCCACTCGCAGCATGTAAATCCAAGCCGTGTGAAGTTAGAGCGTAATGAATCATAGTACCAATTATGCTCACTAAAATTTGTTCTTCCATAACCGGGCACTAAGATTACGATTCCGGATGGATCACGGCCGTCTGGCAAGTCCAGGAATCCGACAAGCTTACCGGTTTTGTATCTGAATTCGAAGTTTTCCGTCCTCATTTTTCCAGATCCGCAAATCGCATTCACAACCAATAAAATATACATAATGAACAACAGGGTGCTTCTTTTCATTATTTTATTCCGTTTTCATTATTATTTCCGCTTAATATTTTTCATTTCTCATAATAAAGATCAAACACACGGAGTTTTTCATCCGCAAGTGAGTTATAAGTACTAAGAAAATGTCTGGGTCCCTTTGAAATAGTTGCTACGAGTGTATTCCTTCCGAGTTTCTCATCAATTGTTTTGGCCATGTAACATCCTGCTACATAGTACGCCCTATCCGTTGAACCGACCTGCCAAAGAGCGTCTTTCAATTCTTTTTCTCCCAGCGCCATGGCTTTTTTAAAAATCTCATTCATTTTATTAAGCAACCCATCTAATTCCTCACGGTCTTCAAACAATTTATAATCATCCTTCAACATATCGGTCCGGCAATGAGGGAATTCTTTTAACCCCATGTAACCGACATAAGTTGCCATTCCTTCATTCTGGAGGTCATTATACATTTGATAAATCACGGAATCTTTGGAACTGCTTTCAAGATTCTTCGGTTTGCATTTGTTAAACCCCTGATGGAACAATTCATGAATAAACAGATTGTCCTTATCCGCATTGGCCCCGTATATCACGATATTGTTCTCCATTTGAAAAGCGGAGGCCATGATGGCGGTTGTAAAATAGATTGTTGTGCTTATATCGGGGCAATTTTGCGGTAAAAATGAACAGATGTAAGGAATTGCTTTTTCGTTAAATTCTTTTTCATTCTTCATCATCGATTTTGCGGCAAGGAGCTGAGTATTTTTCTCTCTTTCCGCGGCAGACTGATTTATAAATGGCTGAAGCCATCCTTTCCATTGTTCCATGGAAACCGGAAGAGAAACCCTTTGATGCCAGATCTTAACTAGCCGGTATGCTGAATCACTTTCCCAGAATGAATCGGGATTAACAAGCAGATCTTCCGGATGTAGTACGATCTTTTCGATAGATGAATCATCGAACCGAATTTTGGATTGGAGACATAAACATTCTGATTTTTTCTCTTGATTAAGCTGTTTTATATAACCTATAGATATTAAAAAATCTTCGGTCATTTTTTCTGATATTTCGGCGGCTTTAGGATCTCTGAAATAAAAATGTCCCAGGTCGTCGAATGAATAATAAGTGAATTTATTGTTCAAGGATTTCATTTTCTCGATAAACGGTACAAATTGTTTCTCATAGGGAACTATCTCATCTTTTTTACCATGGAACATTATGGTGGGAACCAGATTCTTTTTTAATTGATGAAACGGTGAAATTGATTCCGGATCGGTCCCGGAACTCGCATTGAACCATTCTTCCGTTGAATAACTGGCAGAACCTAAGATTAATGCATTAGGTTTGCAGCTAATCTTAGGGTCATTATCAGGATCTTCATAGTCATCCAGGATTGCCGTACATGCTGCCAAATGAGCACCCGCCGAGAATCCGGCAGCAACTATTTTCCCGGTATCTATTCCTAATTCGCCGGCGTGGGATCTTACCCAATAGACGGCTGATTTTGCATCCTTTACGCAGTCGACAATTTTATTCCCGTAAATTTCCATCAACCGGTACTCAAAGGTAATCGCTACCATCCCTCTTGAGGCATATCTTTTGCAATCTCTATAACCCCATTCCGGCATACCGGTACTCCAGCCTCCTCCATGAAAGAAGAGGAATGCCGGATGCTTATCTTCTTTTCTAAAACCATCCGGGTAAAAGATATGTGCTTCAAGTTGAATATCCCCGATCCGTTTATATATTCTGATCTCGCCAGCTTCTTTTCTCTCTTGAATTTTCTTGTTGTACAATTGCAGAACTTTCTCTTTCAGCTCATTATCGGTACAGTCATTTTTAAATTTAGCAAGTGTGCCTTCCAATCCTGTAATTCCGTAATTACCTAAATAACTCTCAAAATATTTTAGAATTAGATAACGGGTGATTTCTTTATTTGCTTTTAGATCCTGAATTGCCCTATAACGCGTTGCTCCTTTAATATTTACGGATGATCTGTAAAAATCGTCATATCTGTATTTCCCAGCTGCCTGAATGTCTAAATAAATATCCAAAAATCTATTGTACGCTTCAGCTTGCAGAAGCTCCGGGTCGTTAAAAGCATCTCGTGCAAGATTGTCATAATAATTACTGTCAACGATGGCAGCTTTGCCCGTGAACCTTTTATGGAGACAAGGGTATACCAACTTAAACCCGTTAAATCCGAAGATTATTTCGGCTCTGTTCTTTTTGACAAACCAACTGTTTACATTATTTTTGTTTTTCAGGAAGTCGTCGAGCCGGTTCATGAATGAATCCTTCAGAGAATCGATTTTGGCTGTAAAAATGGCCGGATCGGCGGAACACAGTACAACTGAATTATTATTAAGGTATTGGTTTACCTTTGTATCCATTTCTTCCTGACCGAGCAGAAACATATTCAGATCCGCATTGACCCCGGTAATATTAAAGGACGGGAAAAAATCATTTGCATTAAAACTTATATAGAGGCTGTCACCCGGACTTATAAAAAGTTCCGTTTTTTTGTCTGCATAATTGAAGTCATAGAAGGAAGGTTTCTCTACTTCCAAATCAAATTTAAATGTACCGTCTTTTGATATTGCAATTACCGAGTTGCCGAGCCTGATCTCATTTGAAATTATATTTTCAATTTTTCCGGTCAATACTGCTTGTTTCGTTTTATCCTGAGCATTATTACCGCCGGTAACGGCCGTAATGAATAAACAGCAAAAAGAAATTAATACTTTCATTATCACTCTCCTGTAGTTTGGACCGCATTCTATAAAATCATCGCACTATCTTTATTATATCAACCGTCTCGATTTAACAGAATTTATTTTTACCGTTATTTATTTCCCGTTCGTTAAAAAAGCCTCTAATTTTTTATTAAAATCAAACCCTTTATTACAGTTGGTGAAAAACAGATATCCGAATTTATGTTCTTTATTGAACATAAAAGCGGAATAAAAATTTTTGTTATAACCATCATGCATGTATTCATTGCCAAACTCCGAGGGTTTCATTATTATACCAAGACAATATGAACTACTATCGGTTTTGGAAGGAATCTTTACCTGGACTTTCAGCATTTCATCATAAGTCTCTTTTTTTAATCCTTTTTCAAGTATCATTGCAATCAGAAAATTGGCATAACTTACTGCTTCTGTCTGCAGGCTATATGCGGCACCAAAATCGGGTTTGTCTGCATTCATACCCCAACCTTCAGAGACTTTACCATCAACATGTCCTTTGGCCTGATGTTTGGCAACATAATCATTCCAAGTATAATAAGCGTATTGCATTCCCAAAGGGAGAGCAACCTCCTTCTTAAACAAATCCTGAAGTTCATTTTTTTGAATATTCTTCAGATGAGCTGCAACATTCGCTAAATATTCAAAACCCTCTCCGGAATAAAGAAATTTAGTTCCGGGGGTAAATTTAATATCCAGTTTTTTATCTTCATTCAGGAACCTCCAATTGGGAAAGCCGGATGTATGACTTAGTACCATACGGGCCGTTATTAATTTGTATCGATCGTCATAAGCAATATCGGGATTAGGCAAATAAGTATATAAAGGCTGATCTAAGTTCAATATGCCCTGCTCGATCATTTTCATTACCAGGTAGGCAAAAGGGGTTTTAGACATAGAACCTGCATCAAAAAGTGTTTTTTGAGTCACTTTTTCTTTCGTGTCAACATTGGTTACACCTAAAGTTCGATAGTAGATTATTTTTGCGTCATTGATCATGGCAATTGATAATCCCGGTAATCCTGATGAATCCATTTGAGAATTGAGAAATTGATCCATTTCCGCAACGGTTATTTGTTTGCCGCTTAAAGTTTTTATATTGGCGTTTTTTATCCACACCTGCGTACCGGCTAAGGCCGTTTCATTTACATTACCATTATAGCCGGTAAATATTTCCTGCGCTTTCAAATCAAAACAAAGAAGTATACTAACAACGGCAATTGGAAATATTCCCGTCTTAAGAGTTGTAATGAATTTCATAACACCGTCTCCGATGTTATTCTATTTTGTGTTAATAACACGACAGATTATTGATAATTAAAACTTTAGACTCTTGATATACTTAAATGGTTGGCCGACTCAATTAAAAAATTAGTGAAGAGTTAAAAGTGAAAAGTGAAGAATAGCGTTACTTGATTTTTCCTTTGATCTCTATTAGTTCCTTAACTGCTTTCAGATCAGCTTTTTTCTTCACTTCTATTGTTACCGGTCTGATTTTTCCGATTTTTTCGCGTGTTATCCATTGCTCCTTTATCTTTCCATCTACCAGATTATTATTTAACAGATCTTCCGCCTTATCGCTGAAATAAAAAGTAATCCTGAAAAATTTTTCCCATACGGAGATCCAACAGACTGTCTTTCCCTTTTTGGTTACCTTGCACAACCAGCTTTTCCCATCGTTATAATAGCGCCATTCCGGAGTTGATAAAGGATAATCAATTTTTAATAAATCGATAAAAGAATTCCACGCATTTTTTGCTTTGCCTAAGTATTGCGTTAACACTTCGTCATCGGGGTAAATATTCTTATCGTTCAGACAAGGTTTTCCCATAACTTCTCCTTTTTATTTATCAAACTGATGATCCGGATTTCGCGGCAATCCAGCCGATTCCGATGTTTTCGGATCTGCGCAGCCGCTCATAGAGTGCCCCGGTGTGATGTTGAATATGGCGTATATTGTAAAATTGGAGCTCAAGTTTCGTAAACGGCAACCAGTAAAATCCGGATTCGGAATTCAGATCCAATGATGAGACTTTCTCCTCAACCTCTCTTTTGCACAAGTCAAGGTATTCCAGAATCTCCTCTTTGTTGTACGGTTCACCGATCTCAGGTATTGTGTGCGGCGGCCAGGGGACGGAACCCAGAAACTGGTGGAATTCGCGATGTTTACTCCACGGAATGAACTGATTCTCCGATACCTGCAGATAGAAATGAGTATAAAAAAGGAGATGATAAGATATATGCCAGAACTTATTTTTATCATCCCCGCTATTCCACAAATGAGGCGGACACTTAATAATCGCCTCCCTCAGCATCCCGAGAGACGCGTAATACTGAGATTTGATGACCTCCTTCATATACTCCCTATCCCTTTCGGCTACTACAGATGATAAGTTGATAACCGGCACGATGCATCCGAATATTCTTATAAGACGGTTATTAAGTCATGTAAATTATTTATTTCCAGGTCCGGATATTCTTCAAAGGTTCTTGGTATTTGACCTTTATGGAGGCCTGTTCTTACCAGCACAGTTTTCATACCGATCATTTTAGCAGGTATTATATCTTTATCAATCCGGTCGCCAACCATTATTGAATCTTCCGGGTTCACATTCGCTTTTTCAAGCACCAGTAGAAAGTATCTCGGATCGGGTTTTGTAATACCGAATTCCTCCTGTGTATTTAAAAAAGTAAAATAACGATCCAGACTCTCAATTTTCAATAAATTCTTCAGATCCGTTCCGTACTGACCGAGTATTCCGATCTTATACTTATCGAATAGTTTTTTTAATATTTCTTTTATCCCGTGCGATAATCGCAACTCAGGTTTATTTTTACTCACCTTGTCTTTCAATTCGGCAAGACTTTTTGTGTATTCGCCGATTTCGTTTATATTCTTCCAAAGAATATAGTTATAGACCGATGGAACATATATTTCAACAGCTATTTTAGCATCCAGCCAATAATTTTCAGGTGAATAATCAGGTTTATATTTTTTAATTATTCCTGTAATTATTTCACAATGTAATTTTTCATGTTCGGTTTCATCAAGAATAATTCCGCCTGCGTCTAAAAATAAATTCCTTATCATATTACTCTATTTGACCGCCTTCATATTAAAACCAGTTAACTTGAGTTAAATTAAATGAATTGCCGGCTCCTATGCAAGAGCCGGCGAAAGATGAAATGTGATGCGGGATAACGGTTGATCAGGTTACTTTTTTTTCTTTTTTGCCGCCGTTACTTCCACAAGCCGGATTGTCCAGAAATCATCGGAAAGATTTTCCTCGAGCAGATAATCATACGGCATTGTGAAATAACCGTTAAGACCCCAGGCGTTTCCCCAGCTGTTGCGTATAATAAACCGCTTTGCTTTATCGTCATATCCGACCGCCAGGACGGCATGTCCGCCGACGCTCTTCTCGTTCTTCTTCGGCATGTTTAATTTTCCTGTTTTCGCGACAGATTCGGATTCAAACGATTCATAAACGGTAAAACCGAGGACAAACGGATAGCCGTCGGCGAGGCACCCTTTCATCTGGCTCAATGTCCTGCTGATGCGTTGGTAAGAGAGCACCTGATGTTCAAGAGCATTATTGTAACAATCCTCGGTAGGTTTATCAGTAAATTGCCCTATATCGTACGGCCACATCGACTCGGGACATGTACCTTGTTTGTTGACACTTTTGATCCCGTCGCGTATTTGAGCACCGCTGTCTGAATTTACCGTATGCTCAATTACCCGCTCATTAAAATAAATAAATAAACGCGAAGGCATAAAATCGCTGCTTTGATTTTGTCTTTTCAATTCGAACTCGAATGCGGCGCCGATCGCATTTGCCGTACAGCTTCCCAATTGGCCCTGATCGTAAACAGGGGGACATTGATTCCGCAGATCGGCTTTAACCGGGAGTTTTCTGAGAACTGCAGGCGGAGCGGCATACAAGAAATCACGATGGTCCGGTAAATCCGGAACCCATCCGAAACGAACAACTTTGTTCGACATGAGGACCTCCTTATTTTACAATTAGTTATAAGTTATCACCAGAGTCGGCGAATTAAGTAATAGCGGTAAAGGGAACTTAACAATACTTATTTAGTTTCTTTGCCTGGATGGATATGGAAAACGGAAATATTTATCCCCTGGAAAGTGCAGTTTCAAACTATCGTATGAATTTTAATGAAAAAATATTTTTTATGCAACTTCGGCTTTGAGAATAAATATGATCTTAACCAACTCAATAAAGCTTTTGAGAGATTCAGCCGGGAAATTAATAATTCTGTATATTTTAAGATATTATTCAGTAAAATTTAGAATTGATATATGCTAGATCCCAAAACATTTTACAGAAAGCTTGATACGCTATTTTACAAAATCGGTCTTGAGACCCGCGGGAAAGTATTTTTATTTACAATCGCAGACGAATTATTTAAGACGTTCGGTTCGGATCTTCATATCGAACCGGGAAGAATTTATGAGGAACGGGGTAATGAGTTTGTGCTGATTTCCGGTGCCGTCGGATCGTCGCGCCAGTTCACAAAAAAGATTCCGGCGGCGTCGGAGGCTCTGCAGGCATTGCTGAAATCAAAGACTTACATCTTCGACAATCCGTCGCTTACGATCGATAAATCGATCTATAACGAGAAAGAATACAAAATCGACGCGGCAATAGTTGTAAAAGATTCCGACAGCAGGTGGATCATTGTTTTTGAGCTCGCCGGCGGCTGGGTTCGCGAGGAGATCGAGTTTTGCTTTAATACGGTAAGAACGATGCTTAATTACCGTTTCATTTCGGAAGCCGCGAAGAACGAGATGGAACAGGCAGCTCATATCCAGCAGAGTCTTCTGCCCGCCATTCCGCCCGATTTGAAAGAACTGAAAATAGCCGGGCGTTCCCAACCCGCGGAACTTGTGGGAGGTGATTTATATGACTATTTTAATTTCGATGAGGATGGATTCGGAGTCTGCATCGGCGACGCTAGCGGCCATGGCTTGCCTGCCGCGCTCCTGGTCAGAGATGTTGTCACAGGCCTCCGTATGGGTCTGGAAAAACATATGAAGATGGTCTATACGTTTAAAAAACTTAATAACGTGATTTATCAAAGTGTCTACTCAACCAGGTTTATTTCAATTTTCTACGCGGAGATTGAAAAAGACGGAATAATCCAGTTCGTTAATGCCGGGCATCCGGCTCCGATTCTTTTCGACGGAAATAAATTTTCTGAACTTGAATCGACCGGTTTAATATTCGGTGCCCTTCCTGAAATTCAGCTCACGCGTGGTTTTGCGCAGATTACGCCCGGCAGCGTACTGGTTCTTTATACAGACGGAATAATCGAAAGGAAAAGTCCCACAATCGAAGATTTTTCGATCGATAGATTGAAGGAAGTCATAAAAGCCAATTACAAAAAAAATCCGCAGGAGATACTCGACGAAATATTCGCAGCATCCGATAATTTCGGTGCCAGGGCGAAATGGGAAGACGATGCTACCGTTGTGGTCATCAAAAGGAATTAGCACCTTCAATATAGTATTATTGCACTGCGATCATTTTATACTGTTCAAAAATCGTCATGGCTGTCTCAAGATCGAACCTGGTACGGATTAAAAACGCCTGATCTCTTTTCGGGATCGAGAGTTCCGTTTCCCATTCCATATTGGAATTCAGGACTTTTTTCGAGCCGGTGTCTTCTATCGTCCAGATTCCCGCCCCGCCTTTCCTCGATTTCATTATCATGAAAATGAGGCCTTCGAGCTGGAATCTGACAGCCTTTTCGAACCATTTTATTTTATCTTGCTCGCCCATAAATCCTTAGTGAAATACATATTTACTATCGAAATATTTCTTGTTTTTTTAAGGTAAATGCCGGGAAATAGCCGGTTTGAAAGCCATTTCTCAGCCGTTGCAAGATCATCAGACAAAAGAGGGAAGATATATAAATGGAATGAAACCAGACCAAACGGAACTATTTTAATAACGCGTAATGTTTAACATTAATTAAATCAACTATTCGAGGGCAAATCAATGGATTTTATATTATTGTTAGGAAAAGTTTTATTCGGCGGTTATTTCATTTACGGCGGTATTAACCACTTTCTAAATCTTAAAATGATGACTGGGTATGCTCAAATGAAAGGGGTACCGATTCCCTCCATTGCAGTTCCGTTGACGGGAGTATTAATTCTTGCCGGAGGCTTGAGTCTATTGTTCGATTTTTATCCGTTTTACGGATGTCTGGCAATTATTTTATTCCTGCTGCCGACGACTTTAATGATGCATAACTTTTGGAGCGTGCAGGATCCTCAACAGAAGATGGGCGACCAGATCAATTTTTTCAAAAACATGGCGCTGCTCGGCGCTGCTTTAATGTTATCCGATTTATTGGTAAAATAAGCCGGAAAGTGATGTTCTTGATTTGATCGCGATTTTAAATTAAAGAATCAATCCTCGCCGGGATCTGTTCATTTCGCACAGATCCCGGTTGAGAATAGTTTTAATTGTTGATAGAAGTTGAAGTAATAGATGTAGAACTGAGTACCATCGTAACTTTAACGGGATTGGATCCGTCGCTCCCCGTCTGTTTTCCGGTCCCGACCAGCGTAACCGACGTAGAGGTAACGGTAGCCGTATATGTTCCGTTGGCGGTTGAGGCAAGCTGAGGCGGAATGGTCCAATTAGTAAAAGAAATGCCTCCTCCTCCTAAAGGGATCGGTTTTCTGAAGAATAATTGCGCTGAGCTGGCCAGATTGGTTAAGTCCGACACTACCGCGTCCCTGTTCGACGATGTTGAATTTGCCGAAAATAGAGCAATTCCGACCACAACTGCAATACCCACAATGATAATACCGAGCACAATAAGTAAAAGTTGCTGCTGACCCATAAACGTCCTCCGGGAGAAGAGATTTTTTTATTAATTATTTTTGACCAAATATCGTTTTATTTTCTGTGTTGTTGTTTTTTCAAATTCTTTTTCACGTATATGAAATTTCTTAATCTGTTTATGACCCGCAAGTTGCCTGTTGGCTTTTTCGACCTCTTCGGCAATCGTAGTTTGAAGCAGGTCGTCGTTAATCTGCAAATGCTGAAGTTCGGCCAACTCGATGAACATTTCGGCGTCGACAACTATCTGAGCCGAAATAATTTCCCCCTGTTTTGGATCTTCCTCGCCGAATACAAGGGATTCAAGAATGAAAGGACTGCGGTTCAGAACATCTTCAATCTCTTCCGGAAATACATTTTTTCCGCTTTTCGAAATTATTACATTTTTCTTCCTTCCGTTTATATGCAGGAAGCCCTCCCCGTCAATGAAGCCGATATCGCCTGTTTTGAAGAATCCGTTTTCGAAAGCTTGTGAGGTGGCCAGTTCGTTTTTATAATATCCGATCATAACGCTTGGGCCTTTAACCCATATTTCACCCGATCCGTTTTCGTCCTTGCCGGCGATCAGGATCTCAAGCGAAGGAAGCGGCAGGCCCCCGGCATCATCCTTCAAATTGTTCAACCTGTTGAGGGCTACGATGGGAGAAGTTTCGGTAAGTCCGTATCCCTGAATAAAAGTAAACCCGAATTCCCTTAAGCCCTTTGCTACGAGGGGATCCGGAGCCGCGCCGCCCGCGATGAAGATACGCACCGACCCGCCGAATTTTTCATGAAGTTCGTGAAAAAGCCTCTTCTTTAAATCATTGAACCCGATCAATGAAAACAAGTTGGTAAATTTTACCAGGGGCGGAACGATGAATGATTTGAGTTTATCTTCTTTAATCCCTTTCACTATTCTTTTAAACATTTTATCGAACAAAAGGGGCACGCCCAGCAGGATAGTGGCTTTTACTTTCTGAAGATCGTCGACAATGGTTTTTAAGGAGCGCGCATAATGCGCGGAAGCGCCGGTATAAAGAGGGCATAATAATCCGCACGTGCATTCGTAAGTGTGATGCATCGGAAGCACCGACAGGAATTTATCGTTCTGGTCGATAATGATCATACTCGTCATATCCATCAGGTTCGAGGCCAGATTTTTCTGCGAAAGCATTACAGCCTTCGCGCGGCCCAAAGAACCCGATGTGAATATAATCTCCGCAACATCATCGGGGTTCACTTTTGGAAGGTCGTAAACACCCATCGGTCTGGAATTCATAATCAGTCCCGCCATAGGCAGGAAGTCTTTTTCTTCTCCCGTTTCATCCATGCAGATAAAATACTTAAGATTCTTCAGGAAGTTTCGTCCTTCGGCCAGAACACTTGAATAACTGCCGGAGAAAATGATGGCTTCGGAATCCGATTCGTGGATAATATTCATAATCTCGTTATGCGTCAGGTTCCTGTCGATCGGAACAATCACATGATTGAAGCACATAGCGGTAAGAAATCCGACCGACCACTGAACCCTGTTTTCTCCAATCAGAGCGATATGTGTTCTCTCTTTAAGACCCAGATTGTTTAGCGCAGTGCCGAATCTTAATATCGTATTGAGCAGCTCCCGGTAAGTAAGCCTATTGACGGGTGTACGGTTCAAATCTTCGAGAGCGAGTTTCGGTCCGAACTCCCGCTCGGATCTAATGATAAGCTCCTGGATCGAATCAATCCGCGGGACTTCAAAGAGTTTCAGATCTTTTTTCATAATAATTTAGTATAGTTATAAAATCACCTAACTGCCGCTATTTATTTCTTTTTGGATAATTCCGATAAAATATTCTTGAGTAAATAATAGAACTTTTCGACATCGGCGATATTTACTTTTTCATCCGGTGAGTGGGCTCCAAGAATTGTCGGTCCGAACGATATCATATCCAGACCCGGGTATTTATCGCCTAATATCCCGCATTCGAGTCCCGCATGAACAGCTTTGATAACCGGATCTTTTGAGAATAATTTCTTATAAACTTTTTTGGAGATCTTCAGCAATCGAGAACCGGGATTCGGCTGCCAGCCCGTATAACCGTCGCTCACCCTTACAGTTGCGCCGCACAGTTCGAATACCGCTTTCACCGACCTGCCGATATTTTTCTTTGCGCTCTCAACAGAACTTCTCTGGCATGTTCCGATCTCGAGGTCGGAGTTAATGATCTGAATCGTAGCCAGATTAGTGGATGTTTCAACCAGATCAGGAATATCCTGACTCATCGATACAACACCGTGCGGCAAGGCGTAAATAGCCCTGATAATCTTTTCGGTAAAGTGTTTTTTGAAACTTACTTTCCCATATTTCGAATCGTTCTCATTCTTTTCGAAGGCGACTTTTATCTCGCCGTCGGTATCTTTGTACTCGAGAACCGTCTCGATTGAAAAGTCATTAATCACCTCGCGCGCTTTCGATTCGAACTCGGGATTCATAAAAATGCGGGCTTCGGCCTCTCTTGGGATCGCGTTTCTTTTTGATCCCCCCTGAATATAAACGAGCTGGTAATTGAATGGTAAAAGCTTATCGAGAAGAATTCCGAGAAGTTTAATCGCGTTTGCCCTTCCCGTATTGATATCGATACCGGAATGGCCGCCGCGTAACCTGCTGATATAGATTGTGAATTGTCCTAACCCGCTCTGCAGTTTTTCAGTCTCAATTTTAAGCGAACCAACCGTATCCATTCCCCCGGCGCAGCCGATATAAAAAGCCCCGTCCTCTTCGGTATCCAGATTCAGCAGAAGATCGCCGTGGATAAACCCGGGCTGAAGATTGTTGACACCTGTTAATCCGGTCTCTTCATCGATTGTAAACAACAGCTCAAGCGGTCCATGAACGAACGAATTGTCATCTACTACTGCCAACGCGGCAGCGGCACCTATCCCGTTATCCGCGCCGAGCGTAGTACCGTCAGCTTTTATCCAATCCCCTTCCTTCACTAAAGTGATGGGGTCATTTTGAAAATCGTGAACTTTATCGCGGTTCTTTTCACAGACCATATCGACGTGGCTCTGAAGCACAACCGGCGGAACATTATCCAAACCCTCTGTTCCCGGGACGTGTATAACAATATTTCCAACCGAGTCTTCTTCCGTCAGTAAATTATTTTGATCTCCGAAGTCCCGCAGATACCCGCGGATTCTTTCCTCGCTCTTTGATGGGCGGGGTATCCGGCTGATCTCATAGAACCTTTTCCATAATAATTGAGGTGCCAGGTTTTCGATCTCGGACATCAATCCTCCTTTATTTCAGATATTTTTTAAAACCTGTATGCATAACTTTAACTATGCCGTATATTAAGAATATCGCCGTCTCTGACAATATATTCTTTTCCTTCAAGGCGCCAGGAACCGGCTTCTTTACATTTGGCGAAAGAACCGTGTTTCATGAAGTCGTCGTAATGGACCACTTCGGCACGTATAAATTTATTGAAAAAATCGGTATGAATCACACCCGCTGCCTGCTGGGCGGTATAATTGCGCTTTATAGTCCATGCCCTGCACTCATCATCGCCGACTGTAAAAAACGACTGCAGTCCCAAAAGTTCATAGCAAGTTCTGAGTATTTTACTCAATGCCGATTCCTTTATTCCGTAATCCTGCATAAACACGGCCTGATCCTCTGGACTCAACACGGATAGTTCCGATTCAATCTTCGCGAAGAAGGGTATGATACGCGCTTTGGTTCGGGCGAGTTTAATATTTAAGTCCGCGATATCCGCATCAACCGATCCTATAGAATTCTCGTCATAGTTCAGCGCTATGCCGAGTGATTTAATCGTGAGCAACTGATAACCTGAAAGGAGTTTTATTTCATTCTCGTCTAATTCAAGTCTGCGGAGAGGCATTTCCTTTTCGCAGTGCGCAAGCATCTTTTCCATCAGGGGAAGTTCATGTTTCAGTTTGTCATCTTTCGATTTCAAAAGGTCTTTTTTTAACTTTTCAATGCGCGTCTCTATAAACGCCAGATCTGAAAGAAGAAACTCGGTTTCAAGGAATTCTATATCCCGCAGCGGATCAACCGAGTTCATGGGGTGGGCTACCGATTCATCGCGGAAGCCGCGAACAACATAAAAAAGGGCGTCGTTATTGCGGACGCCGTTTAAGAAGTTTGACGTGATTTTTACTTTACTATCATCCGACATCTTTAAACCGGGCAAATCGAACACTTCGATTGCTGCGTTCACCTGTTTTTTAGGATTAAATACGCCGGAAAGCCTGTCAAGCCTGGCATCGGGAATCTTTACAACTTCAATTGCCGCGTCTTCTCTTTGTTGACCGGATTCGAATATGTTTTTGGAAAGCGTATTAAATAAGGTTGTTTTTCCCGAATATTGTAATCCGACCAGGCCTATTTGCATCTTTGACTCAAATATTGATAGAATAATCTTATATTAAAATATAACTAATTTTTCCCGAATAGGTCAGAAAAAGGAGACAGGAAACCGGAGATGTGAAGAATGAGAAGTGAAAAATCTACCATTCACTTTTCACCGTTCACTATTAACTATTCATTATTAACTATTTACAATTAACATCTCAAGAGATGATTTGAGTATGAAGAGCGATTTCTTCCAGAATGGTGCTGACTTTCAGGCACTTGTTCAGCTCTCCATTAAAGACGATCGTTTTACCCTTTACGTGGGCCTCAAAAGCAAAACTCCTGGCTACATCATAGCTGCACACTATGGCCTTAATTATCTGATTAATCACGTCGTCGAAGGTATGCCAGTCGTCATTAAATAAAAGGACCCTGTACGGAAGATCAACACTCACGTCTTCCGTGATTTCCGGTTCCAGCACGCCTTTTTCTTTTTCTTGGCCCATATTCCAAATTCGTCCTGTTTTAATTTATAAAATTGCCTCACAAAAAAAAATTTTTATTTATATTTGTTGCCGGGATGACAAACGATTATAAGCCTTATTTAATACTTTGGAAACACCGGAGGTTTGATGAAGATTGCTGTTTGTATAAGCCATGTCCCCGATACCGCGGCAAAAATAAATATCGGAAACGACGGGAAAAATATCGATCCGAGCGGCGTTACATATGTTGTTAATCCGTACGATGAGTATGCGATTGAAGAGGCCCTAAAAACGAAGGAGAAATCGGGTGGTGAAACCGTTGCAATAAGTCTCGGCGGGGATGCAAACAAGGAGACTTTGCGCAAAGCCCTGGCAATGGGAATCGACGAGGCCGTTCTTCTTAAAGACGGAGGGGATAGAGACTCGATCGCGGTGTCGAAAGCACTGGCAGATGAGATCAAAGCTCAAAGTGCCGTACTGGTTTTCTTCGGCAAACAATCAGTCGATTTTGATAATTCGATCGTTGGACAGCTTACGGCCGAGCAATTAGGATATAACTCTGTTTCCGTAGCGGTTTCCTTCAGCCTGGAAGGTGATAAAATCAGATGCGAACGGGAGATCGAAGGAGGCAAGGAAGTTGTGGAGACATCACTCCCCGCTGTAATTACAGCGCAAAAAGGACTGAATGAACCGCGCTATGCATCGCTGAAAGGGATAATGGCCGCTAAGAAAAAAGTAATTATCGAAAAGCAGCCCGAACAGGCCTGCAACACGGTTGAGATAATTTCAGTTAAGAAACCGGCCATGAAAAAAGCCGGCAAGATTCTTGGAACCGACGCGACGGCAGTTCCGGAATTAATTCGTTTATTAAGAGATGAAGCAAAAGTTATCTAAGAGGTCTTAATGGCAAATAAAATTTTAGTATATATTGAGCAAAGGAACGGTCTGGTCAAAAAGTCGTCTTTTGAAGCCGCCAAAGCAGCATCTGAAATCGCGACCCGTCTTTCGGCGCCGGTTGAAGGCGTAACAGTGGGGAATGAAATCGAAGGATTGACTTCCGTAGGCGGATTCGGAGTCGAAAAAATAACTCATTTCAAAAATCCGGATTTAAGCAATTACTCAACCTCTGCATATACGGAATTAATATCCAAATTTGCTTCTGAAAATGATTTCGACATTCTCTTATTTGTTAATACATCCTTAGGCAAGGATCTTGCTCCGCACATCGCGGTCAAGTTAGGAGCGGGAATCGCGATGGATTGCATAGCACTTGATTATACCGGCAATGATATCAAGGCCACGAGGCCTATTTTCGCGGGTAAGGCTCTTCAGGAATTAAAAATTACCGCGCCCAAGAAAGTTTTCGTTCTCCGCCCAAACGTATTCAACCCGGGAGTCTCCTCAGGCAAAAGGGCCGAGGTAACGGTTGTTGAAACAGCAGCGCCGGATCTTTCGACGAGAGTGGCGGAATTAAAGAAATCGGAAGATAAACTCGATGTTGCCGAAGCGGATATAATAGTTTCCGGCGGGCGCGGATTGAAAGGACCGGAGCATTTTCATCTCGTAGAGGAATTATCCGAAGTATTGGGAGCAGCCGTCGGAGCATCACGCGCCGCAGTCGATGCAGGTTGGCGCCCGCACGAAGAACAAGTGGGTCAGACCGGTAAAACGGTCTCGCCGAATTTGTATATTGCATTGGGTATTTCCGGGGCTATTCAGCATTTAGCGGGAATGCGTTCTTCGAAGTATATTGTCGCAATCAATAAAGATAAAGACGCTCCTATTTTTCAATCGGCGGATTACGGTATTGTCGGCGATCTGTTTGAAATAATTCCCGTTCTTATCTCGGAATTGAAAAAAATTAAAGTATAAAGGAAACTTTGGACAAAGTTCAAGTTGAAATATTAGGTTTGTCGGCGAGCCCATCGGCGGGAGGGGCATACGCCTTATTACTCAAGGAGGTTTACGGAGTCCGGCGTCTCCCCATCATCATCGGTCAGTTCGAGGCCCAGTCGATCGCTCTCGAAATGGAAGGGATAAAACCCCCCCGTCCTCTTACACACGACCTGTTAAAGAATATTATCGAAAATCTGGGCGGTTCGGTTTCGGAAATAATTATCGACGAGCTGAAGGAGAATACATTCTTCGCGAAGATAAAACTTGAAATAGCAACGATGGTCAATGATATTGATTCCAGACCGAGTGATGCAATCGCACTGGCGGTTCGTACCGGCGCTCCGCTGTTCGTTGCCGAAGAGGTTATGAAAATAGCGGCTTTTGTTCCATCCAGCGAGGAAAACGAAGATTTGCCCCCTGATTTGCCGGATAAGGAAATTGAAGATAAACCGAAATACAAGTTGTCGCAGGAAACACGAATGGCACAACTGCAGGATCGGCTTCGTGAAGCGATCGAAAAAGAAGACTATGAGAGGGCTGCCAAACTCAGAGATGAAATAAACCGTCTTACAGGTCTCTCAAATTAAACTTTACCTATTCCTTTCCCATTCCTGATAATACCTGTAATGACCCTATCATCAGTTAATTGAAGACCGTTTTCCCGATCTGACATTCCAGGCACCTATTTTTTGAACAGAACGACCGGAATAATTCAATCATCCCCTGAGAATAGATTGTCTTCTGAAGTTCCTCATTTAATTCCAGCGCCTGCGCGACATCCGCGATAATCTGGTTATCGGACCGTTGGGTATAAATTTCATAAATCTTCAGCACTTTCTTGCACAAATGCGGTTTTTGGAATACCTCAAAGTAAACGGCAAAATACGGAAGGATTACATTGACAACAATTTCATCGGCCCTGGAGGCTCCGATAAAATACTTTATTTCCCCGATCGCTGCCTGGTTGAGAACAAAATGCGACTTCCAAAACCCGTCCGATTTAACAACAAATAAAGATCTTAAAGAATTAATCAGCACTGTAAGATTATGAATCTCTGTGATTTTTTTAACCAGAGTTCCTATAAGATTATTGTAGAGAAGGCCATATACGACTCTCGCTCCGCCGGCGATACGGATGGTTGGAAAATTTTGAGGCCGCAGTCTGAAAAAGTGCCATTGAGCGTCGTCGAATAGTTTGCCGTCATAAAATACGCGGATTGAGTTCCAATGAAGCGCAAGTCTTTCAAGATAATCGGCGGCGCGTTTGTCCTCGGTATCTTTCTTCGCCTTGGCCAAACCGCCGATGTTTAAAAGGGCTGCTTCGTATTTTTCAATTATCACACCGTCGTTTTCAATTTTTTTCAAAAAGCAGATATTCGCCGATTGCGCCAGACTCATCATCTGGAATTTGTTCTTCGAGTATCCAAGAGCCTCAAAAATCAATTCGTAAAGAAGCTGCTGCCATATTTCCTTAGATGAAAAATCGGAATGCTTAAATTGCCTTTCATGGAACCGGCTCGTTAATTCATATGATACCACCGGCTCTTTAAGATTCAGTTCCTCTATAAATTTAAGCTCCTTAAGCCTTTCGAATATCTTTTTACATTTTTTTTCAAATCTTTCCGTTCCGAGCTGTAAAAGAAGATTCTTTTTTAAATCGTACGGGACATTTTTAATATTATTTTCGCATTTTATACTTGCCGTTGCTTCTTCCCGTTCATCTCCCCCTTCGTTAAACTGTTCCAGAATTTCCTTATCAATAAATTCCGAAAGACATATCGAAGGCACTTTCCGCCCGTCTCTTGTATAGACATAGGCATTATTGTTTTTATTAAAAAGGGAGGCATGGAGAATGACTTTGCTGTATTTACTGTCGATGTTATGACCGTGTGATTTCCAATCGCTAAACTCATTGTCGATCTCAAAATCACCGATGTACGTTAAATTTCCTATCCTGATGCGGACATTTTTGAAATCGGGGCCGCCGAATTCCTGATTGTGAGCCCCCGTATCAAGAATTGTTATATCATCCCCTGAGACTGTTTTTAATGGACTTTTGTAATGCTGTTTTTTCCAGATCTCATAGAGTATACTTTCGCTGACTCTCGGTTCTTTCTGCATATTTGTCTATATATTAAAATGAATTGATTCTCAGGGAATCTGCAGAAGCAATGCCAATATAAATTTACTATAATCGCAGTCTAAAAGCTATAACTGTTTAGGACTCAAAGGAAGTAATAATTGAGTTTAAGTCCTTCATAGTTTTTGTTACCTTGCCGGCATAACCGGGTGAATTGTCGACGTAAATCAGCCCGCGGCTTACATTAACAAGATAATTCTTCTTTTTCCTCGAGCAGAAGGTCCTTGCGACATCCTCAAGACTCCCCCCTTGTGCCCCGACGCCGGGTAGAAGAACGGCAAGATCCCCGAAGGAATCAATATTTGATTCAAGTTCTTCCGTATTGGTAGCACCGAAAACTATGCCGCAGTTCGAATTTATATTCCACTCTTTTACTTTTTCAATGACACCCTGATATAGAAACCGTCCGCCGGCGAGCTTTTGTTTTTCAAAATCGAGCGCCCCCTTATTGGAGGTCAACGCGAGAATGAAGTTAATTTTTGTCTTATAGGCAATGAACGGCTCCAGCGAATCAAAGCCCATATACGGATGGAGCGTAACCGAATCGAAATTTAATGAATCAAAAACGGACCTGGCGTACATCCGCGAAGAATTTCCGATATCACCTCGCTTAGCGTCGGCAATAGTCAGAATGCCGCCGGGTATCAATTCAAGAGTTTGGCGAAGAATGTCGAATCCTTTCGATCCTTCATGTTCATAAAACGCAAAATTAAGTTTATAAGCCGCTGCGCTCTCGAATGTGCTCTCAATAATAATCTTATTAAACTCAAGAACCGGGTTGGGACGGGTTAACAAATGAGCGGGAATTTTTTTTAAATCCGAATCGAGACCCACGCATATATGGCGACCGTTCTCCGTACTGTTTAATAGTTTTTCCCGGGCACTTATTTTAAATCCGTCAATCATGTATGGGTCTTTCTGTTTTTGTAGATATTGAGCACGATACCGATCATCATTACATTTTCAAGGAGAAAACTTCCTCCGTAACTTAAATACGGAAGGGGCAAACCTACTACGGGTGATATTCCGAGATTCATACCGATATTAATCGCGAAATGCGAGAACAGCAGAGTGAGCACACCTATAATTACCAGGACACTGAATTGATCTTTGACCGTCGAAGAAAGATTGAGGAGGCGGATAAAAATGATCATGAAAAGGACTACAACCGCGACGCTTCCGACAAAACCGAATTCCTCTCCGATGACACAGTAAATGAAGTCGGTCCATTGTTCTGGAATAAATCTCAACTGGGTCTGATTTCCATGAAGAAATCCTTTGCCGAGGAATCCTCCCGAACCGATAGCCACTTTGGCCTGAAGAGCGTTGTACCCGGCACCGAGCGGGTCGGAGTAGGGATTGAGAAATGTGGAGATCCGCTTCTGCTGATGGGGCTTCAATACCTGATAGGCATAGTCGAAAAAAAATCCGCAGCCCAGATTAATTATAAATATAGTGATGCTGTTGAATAAATCCTTCTTAAAAAAGAATAATGCCGCAATCACAAAAATCAGCGCGGCTAAAAAAGCGTAGATTCCGAACATGGAAGCAACTATCATTATCCCGGGCGATAGAACCACGAATAGCCCGAACAAACTGATTCCGGCCCAAAAGATCAATGCGATTGTAATAATGACAAAGATTATCGCGGTACCCGTATCCGGTTCTATCGCGATCAAAAAGACCGGTATTAATCCGATCACAAGAGCTATTCCAATATCGAACAGATTATTGATATCCCTGTTTTTATATGTCAACCAATAGGAAAGAAGAAGGATGGTACCGAGTTTAGCAAACTCGGAAGGCTGGAATCCGAAAGATCCGATACCAAACCAGCTTTTCGATCCGTAGACGGTTTTGCCGACGACCAATACCGCGATAAGGAAGATTATGGAAACTGAATAGGCGGCAAGGGCAAACATTTTAAATGTCTGCTGCGGAAGCGAATAAATAAAAAAGAAGACGAGCAACGAGAATCCCGCCCAGTATACCTGCCTCTGGAAATTACCATGTGCAGTAGGATGATTAACCGTGGAACTATAGATAGCCAGAAGTCCCGCTATCATCAGAAATAGAACGGGCAGAAAAATCGCGAAGTCGAACCGATCCTGCAGTTTGTAATTAATGCGCATCCCGCGTCTCCAGGTGATTGCCGGCTACGGCGGCAATATCTTTCTTCTTCGGATCCGTTTTTTTGCCTTTCTGCAGGTAAGCCTGTATCACGTCGCGGGCAATCGGTGCCGCGGCAACACTTCCAAAACCCGCATTTTCCACAATAACCGCTACCGCAATCTTCGGATTAATATACGGTGCAAAGCCAATGAATATTGCATGATCTTTACCATGTGGATTTTGTGCCGTACCGGTTTTTCCGGCAATCTGCAATTCCGCCGATTTAATGTTGGTAGCCGTACCAGTCCCGTTGACTACGAGATACATTGCATGACGGACAACATCGAAGGCATTCCGGCTCAAATGAAGGTCAAATACCTGCGGTTTAACTTCAACATATTTATCCGACACAGTTTCGGTATAACCTTTTAAAAAATGGGATTTCGCCGACTTGCCGAAATTCGCGAAGAGAGCTGCATATTGCGCTAATTGCAGCGGGGTTACACTAAGTTCGCCCTGTCCGATTCCGAGACTTACCACATAACCGGTGCTCCATTTACCGGGACCGTAAACTTTGTTGTAATATGCCGTTGAAGGAACAATTCCTCCCGATTCCTCATTGATATCGAGTCCGGATTTCTTTCCGAATCCGAATCGATGTGCATAATCGGACCACCTATCGAGTCCAATTTTTAGAATCAGCTGATAAAAAAAAGTATTACACGAATGTTGAATGGCGTTGGTGACATTAACGGGGCCGTGCACTTCGAGACATTTAAAAAACCGGTCGCCGTATTGAAATCCCCCCCTGCAATTCACCTTGAAATTAGTATCTATTATTCCCTCCTGCAGAGCTGTAATTGCCGACAACATCTTAAAAGTTGAGCCGGGTGAATAGTACGACATTGTCGCCCTGTTGAAGAGTGGTCTATCGGGATTCTCGTTAAGATCGCGCCAGACGTCGGAGGAAGTCACAGTGGCAAAATCTTTCAAATCATATCCGGGCGAGCTTACGAATGCGAGAATCTCACCGGTCGAAGGCTCAATGGCAACAACCGCTCCCCGTTTATCTTTAAGATCGTTTTCGGCGACTATTTGCGCGTCCTTATCAATTGTAAGGACAAGATCGTATCCCTTAACTGCTGAAGCATCCTCCTCTCCCTCCTTATAGCGCCCGATTGTTTTCTGCTTTGAATCGACGAGCATATATTTTATCCCTTTATCACCGCGCAGAATATCCTCGTAAGTTTTCTCAAGACCGGTAAAGCCGATTTCGTCACCCATATCATATTCGCTTTTACGGCGCTGCAGAATCTCGGCCGGAATTTCCTTTGTATAACCGAACATATGCGCTCCCTCCACGCCGAATGAATAGTCGCGCTGAGTTTCCATTATATAATCTATTCCCGGCAGTTTCGCTGAGTTCTCCTCGTACCAGGCTATTACCTTAAAATTGACATCCTTAGCTATCTTACGCGGGATATACTTCGAATATGATTCATTCTGCTTGAGTATCCGATCGATATAACCGGGAGGGACTCCCAGAATCGCTTCTACATATGGGGTCAGTTTTCTGTCATATTTTGAGGGTGTTATCCGAAGTGTGAAGGAGGGTTTATTGCCAACCAGCACCTGGTGATTACGGTCATAAAACACACCGCGCGGGGCCATCTGGTAAATCGGTTTAACGCTGTTCTCATCCGACTTCACCGAATAGACCGGCTGTTCGATAATCTGCATATTGAACAATTGCAGTATACTCGCTGCGAAAAAGACGACGATTATAACGAACAGAATTCTTTTCCGAAACGGGGATCCAAACATGTTGTCGTTCATAAAATTTCCTTCTTAGAACTGAATACTACAATCGGAACACCAAACAAAGTTGTGTAAAACGAGGGGAGCAAAGCTCCTTCCACCAGCAGGAATAAGAATCCGATTCCGGAACCCGATGCGTTGATGGCGGAATAAATGAATGAACTGACTATTGCCGATAAAAATACGATTACCAGGAAAAAGTAAGTATTAAGATTTATGTCCATCTTATTTTCGCTGTAAAAATACCCCGCAATAAAAGCAGAGATTGTAAACGCGAACATCGAAGATCCGAGTAATCCGCTTGAGAAGAGATCGAACAGGAATCCGGTAATGAAACCGAGAATTGTACCGAATATCTGGCCCTCCCGGATCGTGTAGTATACAACCAGCAGGAATACCAGGTTCGGAGTAATACTATCGATAGCGATAAGCGGAACCACAACAAGCTGCAGAACAGCAAGCGGAATAAAGAAAAAAAACGGTTTTACATAGTTTAGCAGCATTCGTGTCACTTCATTAAATTCATATCGAGTTGATTTATCTCTTTACTCGGGATAACTTTAAGAATGAAAAGATTATCGGCTCCGGCTATATCCGCGAACGGCTCGACATAAAGATTCAGCAGAAGTCCGTATACGTTCGATTCTTTTTTCCGAATTGTTCCGATCGGAACCGACGGAGGGAAAAGCGTGCTGAATTCCGAGGTGATTATCCTGTCGCCGACCTGAACATCAAAAGTGGCCGGTACATTTTTGATAACAAGGTTTGATCCGTCGAAATTCAGTATCCCGTCAACATTCATTTTTTGAATTGTTACGGCTATACTCAGATTGCCGTTATTAAGAGTTTTGACGGCCGAGTAATTACCGGCAACATCGGTAACAATTCCGATCAGGCCGACCTGACTGATAACCGGCATTCCTCTCTGAACTTGATCGTTCGCGCCGCGGTTAATGATGTAATTTCCCTGTGTTTTAGTAATTAATTTGGAAACAACATTCGCCGGGATAAGGGGATATTCACAGGTATCCCTGAACGCGATCATAGTCCTGAGTTTATTATTTTCAAATGCGGCTTTTCTCATACGGTTGACTTCCAGCATCAACCTGGCATTTTCTTCCTTTAAACTTGCGAAAGAATCGTCCTTCCTGAATACTGAAGTCAACGAAGTAGCAAATTCATTTAGAACAGAGAAACTACCGAAGGCGAAAGCTTTCAGTCTTTTTGCCTGGGGTTTATCATTCGAGGCAAGAATGGACAAACTTAATACTGAGAGAATGACTAAAAGTATATACTCTTTAAAATTCTTTATAAAACGTCTAAGAAATTTTAACATCAGTAAGTTCTTTTGCGAATGAATACCTTGGAATATTTATTAAGATTCTCGATGGCCTTTCCCGCACCGCGGACCACAGCCGTTAACGGATCTTCGGCAACATGGACCGGAAGATTTGTTTCCATCCTTATTCTTTCATCCATGCCTTTTAGTAAGGCCCCGCCTCCGGTCAGCATAACCCCTCTGTCGAGAATATCAGCGGACAATTCTGGGGGCGTTCTTTCGAGCGTCTGTTTGACTGCTTCGACAATCTGGGCAATATTCTCATTAAGAGCTTCTCTAATTTCAACCGAGCTAACCTCCGCCGTTTTAGGAATGCCTCCAACCAAATCGCGTCCTTTCACCTGTATGGTAACTTCTTCCTTGAGAGGAACTGCGCTGCCAACTTCACACTTGATTGATTCGGCCGTACGTTCGCCGATAAGAAGGTTGTAATTTTTTTTAAAAAACTGCATAATGGCATTGTTCATTTCATCGCCCGCGGTCCTGATCGATTCTTCATTGACGATCCCCGCAAGGGCTATAACGGCGATCTCCGTTGTGCCGCCCCCGATATCAATTATCATATTTCCTACCGGGGCTTCAACGTCGACACCAATCCCGATCGCGGCCGCCATCGGTTCGGCTATAAGATGAACTTCCTTTGCCCCCGCATGTTCCGCCGCGTCACGCACGGCGCGTTTTTCAACTTCAGTTACCCCGCTCGGCACGGCAATTACAATTCTTTTACTCGAAACGGCGTTTGAAGTCACTTTTTTAATAAATGCGCGTATCATTCCTTCGGCTATCTCAAAATCCGAAATAACACCGTCTCTTATCGGCCGGGTAACCCTGATTTCACGGTGTTCCCTTCCCTGCATCTCTTTAGCTTTATTTCCAAGTTCAATTATTTTTTTCGTATTTCGATCGAACGCAACGATCGAAGGTTCGTTAAGCACAATACCTCTCCCCTTAATATAGATCAATGTGTTCGCAGTTCCCAGATCGATAGCGACATCGGTTGTAAATAAGTTCCAAATACCCATATTACCTCTTAATGATTAAAATTCCTGATTCCGGTAAAAATCATTGTGATATTTTTTCCGTCAGCAGCGGTTATGACTTCCGCGTCTCGGACCGAACCGCCAGGCTGGATAACGGCAGTGATTCCCATTGAGGCAATTTCCAGCAGTCCGTCTGAAAATGGGAAAAAAGCATCGGAAGCAGCCACCGCCCCTTGAAGATTATGGCCGAACTGCAGGGCTTTCACGGCGGCAATTTTAGCCGAGTCGATACGCGACATCTGTCCCGCGCCGACACCAATGGTTTTTTTATTTTTCACATAAACAATTGCATTCGACTTTGTATGTTTGCATACCACCCAAGCGAATTTCAAATCCTCCAGTTCATTGTCCAGGCATTTTCTAGATGTAACGGTATTAAATCCGATCGTATCGAGCGAGGAATTATCCCTCTCCTGCAGGAGTAATCCGCCGGGCACGGACTTGATTTTCAGATCATTTTTATCCGGCAGTTTTTTAAATTCAATTATTCGGCGGTTCTTCTTGGTCTTAAGAAGTTCAAGGGCCTCGGCCGTGAATCCGGGGGCGCAGATAATTTCCAGAAAAATCTCATTCAATTTGTCGGCAGTTCTCTTATCTACCGTCTGGTTAAATGCGACTATTCCGCCGAATGCCGATACGGGATCACACGATAATGCCGATTCGTAAGCATCAAGAAGATCTTTGCCCGATGCGGCGCCGCATGGATTTGTATGTTTAATGATCGCACAGGCGGTTAACGGCAGGTCATAAACAAGTTCAAAAGCAGCCGCAAGATCAACTATGTTGTTATAAGATAGTTCCTTGCCGTGCAGAATTTCAAAGTATTTTTCAAAATTCCCGAAAAGGGAGGCCTGTTGATGAGGGTTTTCACCGTACCGAAGATCGAATGCAAGTTTGTAATTCAACCTCAACGAACTGCGGGGCTGGGCAAACTCTTTTTCAAGAAAATTGGCAATCAGAGTATCGTAATAAGAAGTATAACTGAACGCTTCATAAGCCAGCTTTTCCCGGGTGGCTAATCCAATCTCCCCGATTCGTAATTCGGAAATAAAGCCTTCATATTGAGAAGGATCGGTTAATACCGAAACATTCCGGTAATTTTTTGCCGAGGCTCTTATAAGACTGGGCCCGCCGATATCGATATTCTCAATTTTTTCGGAGAGAGTATACTCGTCGCTTTCAACCACAAGCGGAAACGGATACAGATTGACACAAATAATATCTATCGGCAGAATCGCGTTTTCTGCGGCCTGCACAATATCTCCGGGATCGTCCCTGCGCATTAAAATTCCGCCGAATATTTTCGGGTGAAGGGTTTTAACTCTTCCCGAAAATATTTCCGGGAATCCCGTAAAATCCCTTATTTCAATGCATTCAATTTGATTTTGCAGCAGCAGTTTACAGGTATTTCCGGTTGCAATAATCCGGTAGGCAAGCGAGTTTAGATCACGTGCGAATTCGATTATTTTACTTTTATCGGATACGCTGATCAAAGCAAATTTCTTCACACACTCCGTCCGTTTAATCTAAGATGGTTATACTATTATTATTTCTAATTATTTTATTATGAGCGAATTTCCGGACTACCAGCGGAAGAAGTTGATGCTCGATCTCCAACACCCGCGCCGCGATTTCCTCGGGGCTCTTTGCATCGCTGATATCAACCGTCTGCTGCGCTATTATCATTCCATGGTCATATATTTTATCAACGAAATGAACCGACGCGCCTGAAACTTTGGCTGAAGAATCAAATACGGCTTTGTGAACATTAATCCCGTACATTCCTTTTCCACCGTGCGAAGGGAGCAATGCGGGATGGATATTTATTATCCTTCCTTCAAATTCGTCTATAAGTTCATCCGGTAATTTTTTTAAAAAACCCGCCAATACAAGCAGATCAACCCTGGCATTAATAAGCCGAATTATTAATTGGTTATAATTTAATGTGCCCGGTGCTCCGGAAACCGTGACAGTAAAAACAGGAATTCCGTTCTCTCGGGCAAATTCCAACGCGCCGCATTCCTTTTTATCGCTGATAACGGCACAAACCCTGATATCTTCGTTTGAAATATCGCTAAAAACAGCTTTAAGGTTTGATCCTCTGCCCGAAACGAAGAGAGCGATATTATACATAACAGATCAATTAATGTGGAAAAAATTATCTAAACGGGTGTAAATAAGCAATTAATAAAGCCTTATTTTCTTCCAAAAAGCAATTTTTTTTAGTCCTTATTGAGTTTTCTTTTCATCCCTTCAATCCGGGCTTGAATGTTATCTTTAAATTCGTAGCTATTATACTGCTCGGCTTGCTTCAAAAGTTCAAGAGCATCCGACTTTTCACCGGACGCAAACTTCGCTTTGGCTTTCAACAAATAGGCAATCGGGCGCGTCCATCTCTCATTTGAAGGATTCATAGACAAGATCTGGTCGGTAATGTTCAACGATTCCGGGTATTTTCTCAGGCTGAGTGAGGCCTCTGCCAAATACGCGAGAGCGACCGATTTGATATCGCTTTTATCGAAATTGTCAATATTTAATTTCAAGCTATCGTAAACGATTCTAAACAGACCGGCATCCAGATTATTCTTAGCGACAACCAGTTTTAATTCCACAGGCTGTATCCCGGTATTCTGATACTTTTCACCACAGTGCTTGGCGTAAGAATCTTCAAATATATCCTGGTTGCCGTTTTTAGTAAGGGATAGATACTTTTTATACCCGGCTTCATCGCCCATCAATTTATAACAATAAGCAGCATTCAGCGCGGCAAAACCTGCAAAATCGAGCTCCCTGGTATCCTTGAGAAACCGGGAATACATCTCAACGGCCGATTTGTATTTATTTTTCTTGAAGAAAATTTCGCCTTTCCGGTAATAGCATAAAGCAATTATCTGGGGAAGTTTTTTATTGTTCTGTCTTATAACGCGGTTAAGTACCTCCATCGCCTTGCCGAGCTGTCTGTTTTTAATTAATGTTACGGCATATTGATAACTGAAGAGCTGGTTTGACGGGTATTGGGAAGTTAAAAGGTTCAAAAAGAAAAATGCGCTGTCGCAATCGGCAAGATAATCTGTATAAATTTTCGAAAGGTGAAAAGCCGCCTCAATTTTTTCATCGGTTCCTTTTTCATATGCCTTTTGAATGTATCTGAACCCGCGTTCTTTATCCGAGCTTAAGCCGGTAAGATTGACGGCCCATTTAAGAAAGTCGGGAACAAAACTCATCGCATAGTCGAATAAACCGAGACCCAGATACGCGTCATAATATTTCGGATTCAGTTCAAGCGACTCTTCAAAATATTTAACAGCTTTCTTACTCGACCAGAATGCGTCGACCGATGAATTATTGGTTGCCTGAGCCATTGCCCTGAATGACGCAAGATTTCCCGCCAGGCACTTTATACGGAAATTTTTAGGCTCCTTTGTCAGCACTTTTTCAATTTTTTCCTGGGCTTCATCCGAAAGTTTCAGAAAAATCTGATACTCCTTATTATCTCTCGAACCGAGGAAAATCCAAAAATGGATCTGAGCCTTATAATAATATCCGTAAGGTGAATCCGGTTTGAGCGAATTATATTTATTGAATAATTTGTCAGCGGCATCAAGCTTCATATTATATGCCTGTTCCCTCCCTTCCCTAATTAAAGGAGGAAGTGCAGATTGACCAAGATGAATCGAAGTGAGAGTTAAAAGGATTATAAATAATATTGTTGTTTTCAATTTCAGTTTTTTCCTTGAGAATATTGAACGGCGGCTTTGATGAACTCACGGAAAAGAGGGTGAGCCTTGGTGGCCCTTGATTTTAACTCGGGATGGAACTGACATCCTACAAACCACGGATGACCGCTTAACTCGATCATTTCAACAAGTTTTTCATCGGGTGAAGCACCGCTGATGATCATTCCGTGTTCTTCAAGAATTTCCCTGTATTTATTGTTCACTTCATAACGATGACGGTGGCGTTCGGAAATTTTGGGTTTCCTGTATGCCTCGTAAGATTTTGTCCCTTTCTTCAGAACGCACGGATAGGCCCCGAGACGCATAGTAGCCCCCTTATTCGTTACTTTTAGCTGTTCGGGCATTATATGGATTACATTCCACTGATTTTTCAGAAATTCCTGACTATTGGCTTTTTTGATGCCGCAAACGTTCCGGGCGAATTCTATTACGGCGCATTGCAATCCGAGACAAATTCCGAAAAATGGAATTTTATTTTCCCTCGCGTGTGTGATAGCCTGAATTTTTCCTTCAATTCCCCTTTCGCCAAAGCCGCCCGGAATCAGAATCCCGTCATAACCTTTAAGTACTTCGGCACTTCCCTTTGCCTCAACCAGCTCCGAACTGATGAAATCGGCTAACACCTTGACGTTGTTTTCCGCGCCGGCATGAATAAATGCCTCTACAATACTCTTATACGCGTCTTTGTTCTCAATATATTTCCCTATTACTGCTATCTTAACCGAACCCGACGGATTCTTTATTGTGTTAACAAAACCCTGCCAGTCATCAATCTTCAGATTCAATTCGGGCAATTTTAATTTTTGCAGAATAAGCTGATCAAAATCCTGCTCAAATAAAACGAGCGGCACTTCGTAAATTGTAGAACAATCGTATGCTGAGACAACAGCTTCCTTTTTAACGTTTGTGAAGAGAGCTATTTTTTCACGGATCTCGGTGGATAGTTTTTCCTCGGACCGGCAGACGAGAAAATTCGGCTGAATTCCTAGTTCGAGAAGATTTTTAACGCTGTGCTGAGTCGGTTTCGTTTTCATCTCGCCGGCTGACGCGATATACGGGACAAGCGTGACATGGACACTGATTACATTCTTCCTTCCCATCTCAAGCATTATCTGCCGCATGGCTTCAATAAAAGGAAGACTCTCGATATCACCTACAGTTCCTCCGATTTCGGTGATGATGATATCGTATTTACCCGAATTACCGAGATGTTTCATCCGTTTTTTTATCTCATCGGTTATATGAGGAATGACCTGGACCGTCGCTCCGAGATAATCGCCCCGCCGTTCTTTGTTGATCACATCAAAATAAACCTGCCCGGTAGTAGTGTTATTCGCGCGGGACATATCCACGTCCAGAAATCTCTCATAGTGACCCAGGTCAAGATCTGCTTCCGCACCATCGTCTGTAACATAAACTTCACCATGCTGAAACGGGTTCATCGTTCCGGGATCGACATTAATATAAGGATCAAATTTCTGAATGGTAACGCTGTAGCCGCGTAGTTTTAATAACAGTCCAATTGATGATGCTGTGATTCCCTTGCCAAGTGATGATACTACGCCGCCGGTTACGAAGATATACTTTACTTTTTTATTGATAGGCATTTGCGAATATGATATGGTTGGACAAATTGTTTGCTAAAAATAAAAAAAAAATCAATCATACCAAGGAGTTATTATTCAAAAAGAAGGAGTTTTTCCGCCGTACGCTATCCAAAGCCACAACAACTTTAAATATTAACGAGTAGTAAATCGGTATAGTAACCAGTAACCGGTAAACTGTGAACACTATTTACCATTCACAATTTACTATTCACTATTTACCGTTTCAATCCGCCTCAAACTTGACTTCCCCGGCTTTCGGAAGTTGAATAATGTAAGTTCTTCTCCCTTTGTCCCGAAGGGAACTATCACGCAGCCACGGATTGAAAATTTTCAGAATTTTATAGTTAACTTTATGTTCTTTTGCAAACACCGAGAAATCATTGACCGGAGAGTTTATTTTGACTTCATAAGTATCAAAGGGTGGGTAAAGGTCATTTTTAGAAAAATAGAAGCCGTATTTGTGGGGGTCTTTCATTATTTCCTTGATTGTGACAATTCTGGAGATAAAACGGTAGGTCTCCTCATTCAGAAACATATTATAATAATTTTTTGTACGCTGCCTCCCGATCTGGCTTTCAATTCCATTCATCCCGTTATTATATGAGGCGGCTGTGAGGGTCCACGTTTTAAATTTGATATAAGCCTCTTTCAGATAATCGCATGCCGCCTGTGTGGACTTTTGAACATTGTATCTTTCATCAATTTCACTGTTGATTTCGAGTCCGTATTTTTTTGCCGCTGGTGCCATAAACTGCCAGAAACCCGTAGCTCCTTCGGTCGAGATCGAGTTCGAGAGTCCGCTCTCGGCAACAGCCATATACTTAAAATCATCCGGTATTCCATTTTTCCTTATAATGGGATCGATTACCGGGAACCACCTGTTTGCTCTTTTGATGTAAAGAAGCATCGCAGAGTGCCAATAGGTATTGACAAGGAACTCCCTGTCTATTCTTTCATATACATCAAAATCCTCAAGCGGCACCCGCTCGCCACAGAAGTCGAGTCTCTCCGGAACAGGCGGTGAATAGATTCTTCTTTCATTTTCCGTGATTATAATTGGAACCTGCCGGGAATTACGCTCGCTCTTCAGATAAAAAAAAGCTGAAGTGCATACCAGGATTACGAAGGCGAGGGCAGCCGACGCGATTAATACAATTTTTTTTGTGCTCATTTATTCCGTATCAAGATAATATGAATCAACCTTGTTTTTTGCCGAAGGCAATCTCCTCAAGCATATTCGTCGTCAACGACTTCGGTCGTTCAAGGGGATACCCGAGAGCGCGTGCCCAGATAATATTGGAGCAGACGCCGAGAGCCCGGCCGACACCGAAAAGGACCGTATAAAATTCATATTCTTTGACCCCGTAATACCATTGTATGACACCTGATTGCGCGTCAACATTCGGCCACGGATTTTTAGCTTTCCCTTTTTCAAGCAATATCTGGGGAACAACTTTGAAAAGCAGATCGGTATATTTGAATAAAGGATCGTCGGGCAGATGTTTCAAACAGAATTCTCTCTGAGCGGTATAACGCGGATCGGTTTTACGCAGAACCGCATGACCGAAACCGGGAATCACCCGTCCGCTGTCGAGAGTATCGTAGACAAATTTTTTCATTTCCGCTTCGGTAGGTATCTTGCCGCCCATCTGTTCATAAACACCGTGCAGCCATCGCAGAACTTCCTCGTTTGCAAGACCGTGCAGCGGGCCGGCTAAACCGTTCATTGTTGCACTGATCGCATAATAAATGTCAGACAATGCGCTGGCGACCAGATGGCCGGTATGAGCGCTGACATTTCCGCTTTCATGATCACTGTGCAGAATAAAAAAGAGCCGGGAAATATCGTCGTACGGTTTATCTATTCCCATCATATGTGCGAAATTACCGCCGAAATCAAGCTGGGAATCGCCGGGGATAATATCACCGCCGCGGTATTTTACCCGATATATATATGCCGCGATTCCGGGTAATTTTGCCAGAAGATTCATCGCATCTTCATAATAGGCTACCCAGTAATCGTTTTTTTTCAGATTATGATATACTTTGGCAAATATCGATTCTTTCTGCATCGACATGATCGCGGAGGCGAACATCGTCATGGGATGTGAATCCAAAGGCAGGGCAGTTATAACATCCAGCACATATCCGGGTATTTCTTTCCTGCGGTTGAATTCTTCGTGAACATCGGCAACCTCTTTATCGGTTGGGATTTCACCTGTAAGCAGGAGATAGAAGAAGCCTTCGACGGTCGGCATTTCGCTGCCGGCAACCTTTGGAAGCTTTTCCAAAATTTCCGGGATTGTGAAATTGCGAAACCTGATTCCTTCAAAAGGATCAAGATAGGAGATATCAGTGACAAGGCCCTTAATATCGCGCATACCGCCTATTATTTGACCAATCGTGACCTCATCGACTTTGACGTTGCTGTAATCCTTCAAAAGTCGTTCGGTTCTTGGTCTTTCAATCTGTATTTTATCGCTCAGTTTTTGCTTTAGAAAAGACATAATCACCTCCGGTTAACTTATAACTTACTGGTTTTATATAATTTTCCAACGCATGAAAACGGTGAAAAAGTTCATTGCGCCAGAAATGAGCTTGCCTTTTCAAAAGCTGATTTCCCGCTTAAGACGGCACTTTCAATAGTAGCCGGCAAATCATTGTCAACCCAGTCACCGGCAAAGGCCACATTCCGGAACGAGCCGATATTTTCTTTTCTGTTTAGGTTTGATGATATATCCGGGATAAAAGTCGCGCGTTTTTCTTTAATTACTATCGAATCCGCCGCGTACTCCTGCCGGAACAAAGGGAAAAAAGAACCTAATTCCGTACAAAAATGTTTTTTTATTTCACCATTATCAAGTCCAATTAAATTTTCCGCTGAACTTGAGGTCAAACTGATGTGTTTGCCGTGATTAAAAAGCCATTGTACATCGGAACCGATTAAGCCGTAGAATTTCTGCGCGAACGGATTTTCACTTAGCCATAGATGCATATTCAGGATCGGAGCATATTCAAGTTTCGGGAATAACAGCGATTGGTTCAATCCTGTAAATTGAATTTTTTGGACGGCATGAACCGGAACCGCGAGAATTAAATAATCAAATCCGGATACAGCCCGTTTATTTGTTAAAATCCGTACCGCGTTGCTTTCTTCGAATTCTATCTTTTGTACCTTTTCGGAAAGAGTGATCTTGTTTTTATATGATTCAATAATTTTTTGCGAGGGAGTAATAAACAGGGCATTCAGATCGGGAGACGGGATCAGAATTGCCGCGGAGTCGCGCCCGAGGAAAAATATTCTTTTCAGGATCCGGCAGAAGATTTCGGCGGATGCACGTCGGATGGATGTATTAAGAGCGGCAACAACGAGAATTTCCCAAAACGCTTTGAGCGCCCGGTCGCTCTGTTTTTCTTTTTTAAGCCACTCATACGCCGTCATTCCGGAAAGATCTTCTTCGAAAACGCATAAAAGATCAAGAAAAAAATCAATCACTTTCAGCCGGTCTTCAATCGCGAGTCCCTTATATATCAGAAACCCGAGCATCAGGTTGAGAGGATAACCCCGTTTCGGTATATTGAGACAAGCAATACGGCCTCCGCGTTCGACAAAATTAACATTAAGGGCAACCTGGGAGTGTAATTTATCAAAAGTACCTAACGTCTTCAGGAACGCGATCGATTCCAGATAACATCCCATCAGAATATGCTGGCCGTTATCATAATAGTCATCGAATGCGGGGTTATGAAGAGTGTAGGTTCTACCGCCTAATTTCGGCGAGGCTTCAATAAGTTCAACTTTATATCCGCGGGTCGAAAGATAGACTGCCGAAGAGAGACCGGCAAGACCTCCGCCGATAACACAAACATGCTTCATTAATAAACCAGGCTGTATTTTACCCAAACCCCGAGTGATATGGCAATTTTTTCCAGTCCTCCGACTCTGATCCTTTTGTTGAATACATCGAAGTTTTCGGATTCCAGCTTGGTTAATAATTTAGAATAGATATGCTGCATCGCACGGGCGGGAAACATAGAAGGTTTATCTTCGAGATCCAGCGCGCTGTTTGCTTTATCGAACAGGCCTCGAACACGGCCGGCTTCGTACCCCATAAGAGAAATAAACTTTTGATTGTATTGATTTTCAAGCAGATCCCCCTCGGTATAATCAAAACGGTGCAGGTCCTCCTGGGGCAAATAAATTCTTCCATTCTCAGAATCTTTCTTAACATCCCGTAAAATATTCGTGAGCTGCATCGCGAGTCCCAGATTGACCGCATAATCTTTAGCCGATTTATTTTTATATCCGAATATTTCAATGCACATTAAACCGACGGTTGAAGCCACGCAATAACAATACTGAATTAAATCGTCAAAACTGAGGTAGCGCTTCCGTTGAAGGTCCATCTCCATGCCGGCGATAAGCTGATAGAAAGGTTCAACGGGAATATTGAATTGTTTAATGATTGCGACCAATTTATTAAGAAGCGGATAATCCGAAGTGCTGTGGAGAGCTTTCTCCAATTCGATCCGCCATTTCCTGAGATGCTCGTATTTCAACTCATCAGATTCATTGCCTTCATCGACAATATCGTCTGTCTTCCTGCAAAAAGCGTAAACGGTATTCATTGCGTCGCGCTTTGGTTTATCGAGAAGAGAAAACGCATAATAAAAGCTGCTCCCGCTCTCCTTAGCTATTTGTTTCGATTGGTCGGTCATCGTTTCATTATCAATGCTTTAATAAATATTTTTACATAATCAGCTCTCGATAATTCCGGCCGGTTCTCCAAAATGTCATAATCCGTACGGCTGATTTTCTCAAGAATTTTTCTGCCACCCAGAATTGTCATCCGAATTTGTGATTTCAATTCCCCCGGCAGATATTCAATCAGTTTTTCCCCGTCATTAAATAATCCGCCGGTTCTCACTACCTGATGCTTCAATAGCTTTTTAAAGTTACTATTATTTTTTCTAAAGTGAAACTGACTTAATTCGACATTAAAGTACTCGAGTTCGTCGAGGGGAATGTAAATTCTGTCCTTCTCTATATCGATAGACACATCCTGGTAAAAATTAGTAAGCTGGAGAGCAGTACAAATTGAATCTGAATACTTCAAATATTTTTCGTCGCGTCTGTCGAAGAATTCCAGGATAAGCCTGCCCACAGGATTGGCTGAAAGGCGGCAATAGTCATGAATTTCCGCGAATGTATCATATCTTCTCTTTGTAACATCGAGTTTAAATGCACTCAGAAGATCATGAAAATACCGGGGTGAAAGATTAAATTCCTTTATCGTGGCATTTAGGGCCCTCCAGAATTCATCTGCGCACTCCCCTTTTAATGCCCGGTCGAAATTCTCTTCGTAACGGTTTAACGCTTCAAGACGTTCCTCGGGATCAATATCGCCTTCGTCCGCAAGGTCATCTGCCTGCCTGGCAAACCGGTATAAAACGGCGACATGTTTCCGGAGTCTGGCTTTAAGGAAGAAGGATATCACCGGAAAATTCTCATAGTGCGACTCTGCGAAATTAATTGCCTCCGAATATCCTTTATCGATTAATTTATCGACTGCAGCGTTAGTCATTAGTATCCAAACTAATCATGAGAAACAGCGAGATTTCTTTTTATCTGGGTTAGGTGTCTTTCAATATGCTGGATATATGAATCAATATAGCCGCGTAAAGATATTTCACCCCGTTTAGA
>Ga0182021_10000739_pt1 | contig 36260 bp, 25 predicted proteins | sample 612E3MmetaG_FD_120493 | JGI IMG/M metagenome (GOLD analysis project Ga0182021, IMG submission 120493) | Permafrost microbial communities from Stordalen Mire, Sweden - 612E3M metaG (Illumina Assembly) | ecosystem: Environmental > Terrestrial > Soil > Wetlands > Permafrost | place: Sweden...
ATCACTCTCCCAGAGTGCCAAGCACGAACCCAAACTATGCCGCGTCTCCGTTGTTCAGATGCCCATGAATCACGGCTCGCACGCCAACACGCGGCATAGTCCCGGACGCGGCATAGTGGCGAAGCGTGTGGGCCGTGATTCTCTTGCGGATGCCGGAGAGCGCGGCCGCTTCCCGGCAGGCCAGTTGTAAGGATGAAGGGCACAAATGACGGTTGGCACGCCAGGAAGGGAACAGGTACTCGGTGGGCCGGGCGGCTTTTGCGTACCGGCGCAAGACCTGCAACAGACGCGGGGAAAGCATGGCGTAGCGGTCTTTGGCGCCTTTGCCCTGTTCGACGCGGATGAGCATGCGTTGCGAGTCGATATCGGAGACCTTGAGGGCCACCGCTTCGCTGACGCGCAATCCGGCGCCGTAGCAGGTCATCAAGGCGGCGCGGTACTTGAGGCTGGGGATGTTGTCGAAGAATTGCATGACCTCCTCCCGACTCAGCACTACCGGCAACTTGCTGGGGCGCTTGACGCGCGGAAAATACTCGTCGGTCCAAGGCATTTCCAGGGTGATCCGGTACAGAAACTTCACTGCGGAAATATACTGGCTGACGCTTTCGGGGGAGAGTTTGCGTTCGTTGAGGAGGTACAGTTGATATTGGCGGACGGCTTCAATGTCCAGTTGATCGGAGCTGATCCCGAAATACCGGGCGAAACCGGCCACGCGATGGACGTAGACTCGTTGGGTTTTGGGCGAGAGGTTGCGTAGCTGCAGATCTTCGATGAAACGTTTTCGAAGCGGTGTCATGCGATGGCTCCTTGAAATGTGGATTGGTTATTTGGAGAAACAACCCGATCCAGTGTAAAGGAGCCTCGCGCCAGTCTAGCGGGGGGTATCGAACGAAGCAACTGCCGCGAAGCGGTTTAGTTCAACGAAAACCGGCGCTTCAGCAGGCCCAGCGCGAGACCCGCGGCAAGCAGCAGGCCGGTGGCTGGTTCGGGCACCGATCCGGACCTGAGGAGAGGGAGCGTGTAGTCGGTTCCGGAACCGGAATGGATGGTCCCAGCGATCAGCGTGAACGTGCTGCCCGAGAGGCTGTAGAGACCGGCCCCGCCGATGTCCGCGCTGTGGAAAAACGACGCGCCGGCGGCGCATGTCCCGGATTCCACCGATCTGCAATTGATGCCGCCCGACAGCGCCATACCGACATACGTGGTGCTGCCGGCAGGAACGTACACCGTTCCGGAAATATCGACATAAGTCACGCCGCCGGAAGTGATCACCCTCGAGCTGATCGTGTCGAAGGGCAGGGCGGAGGAGTCGTGCGTCACGTAGCCAACAGGCCCGGTCCAGTCGGGATCGAATTCGGCCCTGATCGCGGAGTCGCCATTGACCCACATCTGCCAAACGAGGTCAATGGTCGAGGCCGATTCCGGCGCGGCATTCAGAAAGAAGCTGCCGTCGAAACCAAAATCGAGTTTGAGGTAAGGGAAGAGTAGCGGCGGGACGCCCGTGTAGGTCAACGAGTCCAAGGCCCCAGTATCGCCGTTCATGCTGACAAAATCGACACAGCCCGGGTACCCACAGGCCGACCCGGCGGTCATGCCCACGCCGAGGTGAGAGTACGACACGGTTGCAGCATAGCTGCCGTACGGCGAGGAAGGACCGGACACCGAGATGCTGTGCGAAAGGGAGGCGCCGGGAGATGTAGGCCAATCCGCGTAGGAGGCAGCGGAAGGGTTAGCAAGGGTGCCGATATCCGCGTTCATGTGCAGAACGCCGGCCCAGCCTGTTCCCAGGCCGCACAGGAGGAGTAGCGCCGCCGGCACGACCGAGGCGCGTAAGCATCTGGAAAACAAGGCCTGAATCTCCATAGTCGGTCAAGTATACGCTTCCTTCGTGGCTCGATACAATGCAGGATACACTCTAGCCGGCTGGCGAGACGGCATGGGCCACCCAGTACGAGGGCAGACCCTCGACTGCCGGCTTGGACGCTCGGTCACAACCGCGAGGAGGGTCGAGACGAGTCTCTCGACCCGGCAGGCAAGAGTGCCTGCGCCACATACGAACCTGGAATTTGGCGAGAATTGCGGGGTAGATTGGCAGGGGTACGCTCTGGGTCCGGCATGCCAAACAGTATGTGGCATTGGGCAAGAGTGCCCTGGGGACGGCCGCCGATCCGTACCAAACGGCGGAGCGGCGATTCGGAAGGACGCGGTCAATCCTCGAAGTGTTTTCCGCTACAGTGAAGGCTGGTATGGATGTCGCGGCCTTCGATTACGAATTGCCGGGCGAGCTGATCGCCCAGGAGCCGCCGGCGGATCGCGCGGGGGCGCGGATGCTGGTGCTGCACAGAGGGGAAGGGCGCTGGGAAGACCGGCGATTTCGCGATTTGCCGGAGTATCTGGGCACAGGGGATTGCCTGGTATTGAACGACACGCGCGTGTTTCCGGCGAGGTTGTTGGGACGGCGCGCGGGGGTGCACGCGCTGCCCATCGGGAAAAAGAATCCCAAACGGCACGAGTATTTGAGCGGAGAAGTGGAGGTGTTTCTGCTGCGCGCGGTGAGCCAGGATGGGCGGGATTGGGAGGCTCTGGTCCGGCCGGGGCGCAAGATGCCGGTGGGGGAACGGGTGGAGTTTTCGGACGGGCTGGAAGGTGAGGTGATCGCGCGCGGGGAATTCGGGGAGCGCACGGTGCGGTTCCACGGGGACGTGGATTTGTTCCAGGAATTCGAGAAGATCGGGCACGTGCCGCTGCCGCCGTATATCAAGCGGGCCGACGAGCCGGCGGACCGGGAACGGTACCAGACGGTGTACGCGCGAGAGAAGGGGTCGGTGGCGGCGCCTACGGCGGGGCTGCATTTCACGACGGAGGTACTGGAGGCTTGCCGGGCGCGCGGGGCGGAGGTGGCGTACGTCACGCTGCACGTGGGGCTGGGCACGTTCCAGCCGCTGCACGCGGAGCGGGTGGAAGACGGGCGGCTGCACGCGGAGCGGTACCGGGTCAGCGAAGAGAATGCGGCCAAGATGCGGGCGGCGCGGCGCGTGGTGGCGGTGGGGACTACCAGCGTGCGGACCATCGAGAGCGCCTGGGGGGAAGGGCGGATGAGCGGGGAAACGGATATCTTTATTTATCCGGGGTACGAGTTTCGCGGCGTGGGGGCACTATTGACTAATTTTCATCTGCCAAGGACCAGTTTGCTGTTGCTGGTGTGCGCGTTCGCGGGGACGGAACTGGCGCTGGCGGCTTACCGGCACGCGGTGGAGATGCGGTATCGGTTCTACTCGTACGGGGATTGCATGTTGGTGGTGTGAAGGGGAGGCGGAGACTCCCGACGCGAGCAGGTGCCGAGACGAGTCTCGGCACGGCAGGCAAGAGTGCCCAATGCCACATACTTTTCGGGATAACGGACACCATGCACGGATCGTGGGGCAGGATGGCATCCTGCACACCGGTTGGCAACCGGCGCCGGGCGGGTTACCAACCCGCCGCAGAATGCCAATCTGCCCCACAATTCTCGCCAAATTCCAGGCTTCGGGAAAAATATGTGGCATTGGGCAAGAGTGCCTGCGCCACGGCGGTTACGAGGGGCGCGTGATGGCGCCTTCGGAGGCTGAGGAGACTAGCGCGCAGTACTTGGCGAAGACGCCGGTTTTGTAGCGCGGGGGGCGGGGCTTCCAGGCGGCCAGGCGTTGGGCCAAGTCGGCGGCGGGGATATCGATATCGATGACGCCGTGGTCGGCATCCACGGTGACGGGGTCGCCTTCCTCGACAACGGCGATGGGGCCGCCGTTGAAGGCTTCGGGGGAGACGTGGGCGATCATGAAGCCGTGGGTGGCGCCGCTGAAACGGCCGTCGGTGACCAGGGCGACGCTGTCGGAGAGGCCGGCGCCGACAATGGCGCCAGTGACGCCCAACATCTCGCGCATGCCGGGGCCGCCGCGCGGGCCTTCGTAGCGGATGATCACCACGTCGTTGGGCTGGATGTGGCCGTGCATGACGGCTTCCATGGCGTCTTCTTCGCGATCGAAAACGCGGGCGGGGCCGTGATGCAGCTTCTTCTCGTGGCCGGCCAGCTTGATGACGCAGCCTTCGGGGGCGAGGCTTCCGCGCAAGATGGCGATTCCGCCGCGCGGCTTGAGGGCTTTGCTCAGGGGGAGGATCACTTCCTGACCGGGAGTTTCGACGGCGTCGGCGGCTTCCTGGGCCAGGGTGCGGCCGGTCACGGTTACCGCCGAACCATCGACCAGATGGCCCTCCACCAGGCGCTGCGCGATCACTCCAATGCCGCCGGCTTTGTCGACGTCCGCGGCCATGAAACGGCCGCCGGGTTTGAGGTCGACGAAGATGGGGGTGCGGGCGCAGACGGCGTCGAAATCGTCGATGGAGAGGGGCACTTCGGCTTCGCGCGCGAGAGCCAGCAGGTGGAGCACGGCGTTGGTGGAGCCTCCCGTGGCGGCCACGCTGGCGATGGCGTTGTCGAAAGCCGCGCGGGTGCAGATGTCGCGCGGGCGCAGATTGTCGCGGACGGCGTCCATGATCACCTTCCCGCAACCGCGGGCCACTTCGTCCTTGCGCTTGTCGACCTGGGGGACGGCGGCGGTGCCCATGGGCGAAAGCCCGATCAGTTCCATGACGGTGGCCATGGTGTTGGCGGTGAACTGGCCGCCGCAGGCGCCCGCGCCGGGGCAGGCATGGTCTTCGATGTCGAGCAGTTCGGCGTCGGTGATGCGGCCGGCGGCGTTGGCGCCCACCGCTTCGAAGACGTCGCCGACGCTGATGTCGCGGCCGTTGTGCCTGCCGGGGAGGATGGAGCCGCCGTAGAGCACCACGCCGGGGACGTTGGTGCGCAGCAGGGCCATGGCGGCGCCGGGGATGGTTTTGTCGCAGGCAACCAGAGCCACGATGCCGTCGAACATGTGGCCGCGCACCAGCAGCTCGATGGAATCGGCGATCACCTCGCGGCTGACGAGGGAAGCCTTCATGCCCTCGGTGCCCATGGTGACGCCGTCGCTGATGGCGATGGTATTGAACTCCATGGGAGTGCCGCCGGCCGCGCGGATACCCTCTTTCACCTTGACGGCCAGCTCCCGCAGGTTGTAGTTGCAGGGCATGGTTTCGATCCAGGTATTGGCCACGCCGATGATGGGCTTGGCGAGGTCTTCGTCGGTGAAGCCGATGGCTTTCAACATGGCGCGGGCGGGTGCGCGGTCGCGGCCCTGGGTGATGGTGTGGCTTTGGAGTTTCATGAGGAAAATACCAGTGTACGGCAAAAGAAAAGCCCTGGAGCGAGAGCCACGAAACCCTGGGACAGACAGCCATTTTTCAAAGCGAAAAATGGAGTCTGTCCCGGTGCTCGCCACGAAACCCTGGGACAGACAGCCATTTTTCAAAGCGAAAAATGGAGTCTGTCCCGGTGCTCGCCACGAAACCCTGGGACAGACAGCCATTTTCCGAGGCGAAAAATGGAGTCTGTCCCGGTGCTATACACGCAGGACGGCGGCGCCGCGAATGGCGTCGTTCTTGAGCGCGTTTAAGGCTTGGTTGGCTTGGTCGAGCGAGAACTCGCGAACCTCGGTGTGGATGGGGATTTCGGCGGCGATGCGCAGGAAGTCTTCACCATCCTGGCGGGTGTTGTTGGCGACGCTGCGGATGATGCGCTCGTGGTAGAGGAGGTCGTAATCGAGCGGCGGAATGGGGCTCATGTGAATGCCGCCGAGGGCCACGGTGCCTCCGCGCTTGAGCGAGCGGAGAGCGGGGATCACCAACTCGCCGGCGGGGGCGAAGATCATGGCGGCGTCGAGCTTATCGGGCGGCTGGTCGCCCGAGTGGCCAGCCCACACGGCGCCGAGGTCGAGCGCCAGCTTGCGATGGCGGGGGTCGCGGGACATGGCATAGACGGCGATGTTCCAGTGGCGCGCGACCTGGATGGCGACGTGGGCGGCGGCGCCGAAGCCGTAGATGGCGAGGCGTCCACCGGGCTGGACTCCGGAAAGGCGCAAGGTGCGGAAGCCGATGATGCCGGCGCAGAGGAGCGGGGCGACATGAAGGTCGCTGAAGCCCTCCGGCAGCGCGTAGACGAAATCCTGGGGGGCGACCACGTACTCGGCGTAGCCGCCATCGACCATCCAGCCGGTGAAGACGGCGCGCTCGCACAGGTTTTCGCGCGCGGAGCGGCAGTAGTCGCACACGCCGCAAGTCTGGTGCAGCCAGGGGATGCCGACGCGCGCGCCGGGCTCGAAGCGCGAGGAGTGAGGGCCGTTCTCTTCGACGACTCCCACCACCTGGTGGCCGGGCACGATGGGCGATTTGTACGGAGCGAGCTCGCCCTCGACCACGTGGAGATCGGTGCGGCAGACAGCGCAGGCGTGTACCCGTACCAGAACCTGGCCGGCGGCAGGCTTCGGCTTGGGGAGTTCGACGATGCGCAGGGGATTCGATTCGACGGGGGCGGGAGCGGCGAGGACACAGGCCTTCATGAGTCGATTATCGCGCGGGGTGCAAGAATGGTAGGGTGTCGAAGCGGATCATGATCGCGGTGGTGGGAGCGGGCGTCGGCTCGCTGGCGGGGCTGCTGGTTTCCTTCATGGGGGCGGGCAATTGGGCGCTGATTGTGGGAGCCGTCGTGGGGGCGGTGGTGCCGCTCATCGTGCTCGGCGCGCCGGGGCGATGAGGGTGTCGGCGAGGAGCAGATAGCCGAGCAAGACCGGAATCATCGCCAATCCGGGGGCCAGCATCCAGCCGTGGGCCACCAGGGCGTGATACTGCTGGGCTTCCGCCAGCATGTTGCCCCAACTGGGCACCGGCTCGCTAACTCCCAGGCCGAGGAAGGAGAGGGCCACCTCCGCCAGAATGTACTGGGGGATCAAGACGGTGGCTTGGGTGAGTACGACGCCCAGGGTGAGGGGCAGGATGTGGCGGCGAATCAGATAGGCATCGGAAGCGCCGAAACCGCGGGCGGCCAGGACGAAGCCGCGCTCCCGGGCGCTGAGCACCACGCCGCGAATCAGGCGCGCGGGCCGCACCCATCCCACGCTACCGATGACGACTACGAGCAGGAAGAACGCCGCGACCGTGGTGATGTGAAGGGGCAGAAAGGCCCGCACGGCGAGGAGCAGATAGAGCCACGGCAGCGCCATGACGAGCTCGCCGCCGCGCATAAGGAGCCGGTCGAGCCATCCGCCATAGAAGCCCGCCAACGTCCCCAGGGCCAGGCCCAGACCGAGAGACAGGAGGGCCGCCAGCAGCCCCGTGAACAACGACACTCGCCCGCCGTAGAGCAGGCGCGAGAAGACGTCGCGGCCGTAGGCATCGGAGCCGAGCAGGAAGACGACGCCGGGCTCCGGCACGCCGAAGAGGCGGCCGTGGACGAAGAACTGAAGTCGAGAAGAGTGAATGGGGGTGGGCGGGGAGTAGGGAAACTCGCGGTGCTGCTCGGCGTAAGGATAAGGGGCCAGGAAACCGGCGAAGATGGCGAGGGCGTGGAGAATTCCGAGAAAGACCAGGGCCGCCGCGAGCTTTGTCCGTCTGGTCATTTGATTCGAATCCGAGGGTCCAGGCGGTACAGCAAGATGTCCGCCAGCAGGTTCCCGATTACCAGGAAGGACGCCGATAGCATCACGACCGCCAGCACCAGGGCGAAATCCCGGGCCATGATGGCCTCGAGGAAGAGCGGGCCCAGGCCGGGCCAGCCCATGACCACCTCAATCAACAATGAGGCGCTGAGCAAAGTGCCGAGCGAAACGCCGGCGAGCGAGACGAGCGGGTTGGCCGCGGCCGGCAACAAGTGCCGGAACAGGAGGCGCCGCCGCGGGATACCTTGCGCGCGGGCGCTCAAAGCGAATGGCGAATCGATGGCCTCAGCCATGCTGGCGCGGACGTGGCGGACCAGAATCGGCAACATGCCCAGGACCAGCACGGCAACGGGAAGCGCCAGGTGCCAGGCCACATCGCAAACCCGCCGCGGCGCGCTGAGCGAAGACCATCCGGGGGACACCATGCCGCCCGCCGGGAAATAGCCGGTCTCGACCGCCAGCATTAGAAATACGATGGCCAGCAAAAGGTCGGGGATGGAGAGCAGGAACGACAGGAGTAGTTGCGAAAGGCTGTCGCACCAGGTGCCGCGCACAGTGGCGTTCCAAATGCCCAGGGGGAGGGCGATCAGCCAGGCCAGCAGGGTAGCGGTGCCGGTCAACAGCAGAGTCGCGCGAACGCGGGTCCACAGCAGAGGTCCGACGGGACTGTTGAAGGCTAGCGAGTAGCCGAAATCGCCGCGGAGCACGGAAGCGACCCAGGCGGCGTAGCGCACCGGAAAGGGCCGGTCGAGGCCGGAGTGGGCGCGCAGAGCGGCGACGGTTTCGGGGGATACGGTGGGATCGGTGAGGAACTGCGAGAAGTAATCGCCGGGAGCCAGATCGGCAAACACGAAGGACAGCAGCGAGACCGCCACCAGGAGCAGCAAGCCGTGCAGCAATCGGCGGCCGATGTATCTCACGCGGGCGCTCCGTCCAAGGAGAGTGCCAGGCTGGCATTCAACAGCTCTATGGTGAGGGGGTGTTGCGGACCGGCGAGCAGGCCGGCTACGGGGGCGTGCTCGACAATGCTGCCGTGGTCCATGACGGCGATTTCGCCGGCCAGGCGCCAGACCAGAGCGAGGTCGTGGGAAATCAGGATGTAGGTGAGGCCGTGGCGCTGCTGGAGGTCTAGCAGCAGGCTCGACACCTGGGCTTCGACGGAAAGGTCGAGACCGGAAAAGGACTCATCCAGGATCAGCAGTTTGGGCTGGAGGGCGAGGGCCCGGGCGATGGCCAGGCGCTGGCGCTCACCACCGCTGAATTCGAGCGCCGGGGTGGCGAGCGCGTGGGGGGAAAGCCCGACGGTTGCCATTAATTCCGACGCACGTAGTAGTCTCGTCTGGGCGGTTCCGATGCCGCGAATGAGCAGCGGCTCGGTGACGATTTGCGCGGCGGTGAATCGCGGATTGAGGCTGGAAGCCGGCTCCTGAAAGATGAGCTGGATGTCAGCGCGCATGAGCGAGCGCTGGCGGCGGTTGAGCCGGCACAGATTCTGGCCGTCGAGCCAGATCTCGCCGGAGGTGGGAGTTTCGAAAAACGACAAACATAGGGCAAGCGTGGATTTGCCGGAGCCGGAGGGCCCCACCAAGCCGAGCGTGCGGCCGCGCTCCAAAGAGAAGGTCACGTTTTGGATGGCGGGGCGGCCGGCGAAGGTCTTGGAGAGTCCGCGAACGCCGAGGAAGGAATCAGCGGGCATGGGCGGTTCCCTTCCCGAAGACCTGTCGCGGGGTCCCGCAATCCACGATGCGGCCGGCCTGCATGACGAGCACCTTCTCGGCGGTTCGGGCGAGCACTCCGGGGCTATGGCTGATGAGTAGAAACGAGATCTGTAGTTTTTCCACCAGGTCGCGAAAGAGAGAAGAGAGTTCCACGACTCTGGGAGCGTCGAGGGCCGTAAACGGTTCATCGGCGACGACCAGCGCGGGCCGGCACGCCAGAGCCTGGGCGATGACCACCCTCTGGCGTTCGCCGCCGCTCAACTGGTGGGGATAGGCGTCGAGCATGCGCGGCGTGGCGGGCAGACCGACGAGGCCGAATAGCGAATCGAGGCCATCGTGCCGTCCATGCGCGCGCAGGGCTTCGGCGACTTGATGGCGCACACGCATCACGGGGTTCAAGGCCAGCAGCGGATCTTGAAAAACCAGTGAGATTTCGGCGCCGCGTATGCGCTGGAGCTGGGGCTCGGCGGCGGAGAGCAACTCGAAGCCGCGCAGTTGGACGGAGCCGCGAACGCGGTAGGGCGGGGCGGGAAGCAGGTTGAGCAAAGCCAGCGCGAGGGTGGTCTTGCCGCAGCCGGACTCGCCGAAGAGGCCGACGATGGTGCCCGGGGCCACCTGGAAGGAGACATCGGAAAGCACTGGAACTGTGATGTTTCGCACGGAGAGCAGATCGACCGTGAGATCCCGCACCGTCAACGCTCCGGACGACATGCCTCCCATTCTGGCGCAGGGGGGGCGCGGGCCGCAATGAAAGGTGATGGGGCACCCGCGACGGCGGCGGAGAGGACGTAGCCGTAATGGCGATAAACAGATCCAAAGATACTGGAACGGTGGGGGGATTTGAGTTAGCATTCATGCTGGGGGTGTACCGTGCCGCGAATCGTTATCGCGTTTTTGTCCTTCCTGTTTCTGATTCCGCAGGGGCTGCTGGCTACCGGGCAGTTGACGCAGGTCGTAATGAGCAAGCAGGCGCCGGACCCGAATTCCTGTACGGCACCGCCCGCAGCCTCGAGCTTTTCGACCACCGATCAGGCGGCGTGGCTGTGGTTTTACGTCTCGAACGTGAGCGTCGGGGACGACTACTCCGTGACGTTTTACACGCCGGCGGGGACGATTTCCGGCGCACCCTCCGACTTTGGACCGGAAACGGTCCCCGGCAGTTGGTGCTACGCCGTCAGCCTTGGTATCGCCGGCAACGCTCCTTCGAACCTGCCTGGCGCCTGGAACGCCTACATCTTCAACAAAGGCTCGCAGATCTATCGGCAACCCTTTACGATTACGGGTTCCACCGCTTGTACGTACTCGCTGTCGCCGGCCTCGGCGTCGGTGGCGGCCGGCGGTGGCAGCGGGTCGTTCACGGTGACGGGTTCGGGATGCTCGGCGTCGGTGGCCAGCGACGCAGGATGGATCACATTTATCATCTCCGGCAGCGCGGTGAACTACACGGTGGGGGCCAACACGGGTACGACTTCGCGCACGGGCCATATCACGGTAACGGGGAGCACCGGGAGCGCGACGTTCACCGTGACGCAGGCCGGGGCCAGCACCACATGTACGTACTCGCTGCCGACGAGCTCGGCCAACGTGGCTGCCGCGGCCGGCACCGCCAGCTTCACGGTGACGATGGGATCGGGTTGCACGTTGTCGCCGCCAAGCGCGGACGTAACCTGGATCACGCCGACGGCCTCGGGCGGCACGGTGACCTACACGGTAACGGCCAACAGCGGCACGAGCTCGCGCACGGGCCACATCACGGTGAACGGGCAGACGTTCACGGTGACGCAGGCGGGGGCCAGCGGCGGGACAACGGCCACAGGCAACTTCACGTTTAACGGGTTCGGGAGCACGTCGGGACTGACGCTGGTGGGCAACGCAGCCATAGCCACGAGCAGCGACGGGACGGTGCTGCGGGTGACGCCGGCGACCGGCAGCCAGAGTGGCGCCGCCTACAGCACGACGCCGGTGGCGCTCGGAAGCAACGCCACTTTCAGCACGCAGTTCCAGTTCCGTTTGACGAGTCCGGGCGGCTGGGATCCGGCCGACGGAATCACGTTCGTGCTGGGGACGAGTACCAACGGCCTGGGGGCCGGCGGCGTGGGCATCGGCTACCAGGGGGTTGGCGGTAAGAGCGTCGCCATCGAGTTCGACACTTACAACAATGGCGGCGACGACGGCAACAGCAGCAATCACGTATCCATCGACACGAATGGCGCCCTGACGAACACCAGCCTTGCCAACGTATACAACAACGGGTCGTGCGGTTTTGCGAGCGGCAGCCCAGCCCAGAGCCCCAATACGGCGGCCGGCTGCATGTCGAATGGCAACCTGTGGACGGTCAGCATCAACTATGACGGATCGAAGCTGACAGTGACGCTCACGGATCCGGCGAAGGGGTCGAGTTTCACGGCAATCAACGGCTATGCCATCAATCTTGCGTCGATACTCGGGCAGAGCACGGCGTACGTCGGGTTTACGTCCGGGACCGGCGCGGGTTGGGAAAATCACGATATAGTGAATTGGACATTTGCGAACACGGCGCAAAGCAGCACTGCGCCCTGGACCCTGGTCACCTCGAGCGGCGACTGCCCCGGAAGCGACGTCGCCAGCAGCTCGGGATCATCCACTCCCGATCCCACCAAGTGCACCTCCGCGTTTAACGGCTTCACGGCGGTTTGCTGGTCAAGTACCAGCAGTTATGCCCCGAACACATGTACGTATAAGAACATCGCTGCCGCGTCCTGCACCGGTGGCTCTCACCCCGGCTCTTTGTACAGGTGCGACGCCGGCGGGAGTTCTTCGTGCACCTATTCGCTTGTCACCAGCAGCGCTTCCGCCGCGGCGGGCGGCGGGAGTGGCAGTTTCGCCGTGACGACGGGCACGGGCTGCACGTTGTCGGCGGCGACCGCGGACGTAACCTGGATCACGCCGACGGTCTCCGGCACCACGGTGAACTACACGGTTCAGGCCAACACCAGCACGAGTTCGCGCGCCGGCCACATCACCGTAAACGGGCAGACGTTTACCGTCAACCAGGCGGCGGGATCCGGCGTACCGCCGGGCTGCAACTACAACGTAAGCCCCTTGAGCCAGTCTTTGGTAGCCGCCCCAGCCACCGCCGGGGGAAATATCACGGGAGCGATCCTGGTTTATACGAGTCCCACCTGCGCCTGGAGCGCGGCCAGCAACAACAGTTGGATCACGATCTTGAGCGGCGCCAGCGGCAATACCGGCAACGGCGCGGTGAATTATAAGGTCGACAGCAACACGTCGACAACCTCGCGGCAGGGAAGCATGACCGTCGCCTACCAGACCGTGACCGTGACGCAGGCGGCGGGGGTGGCGTGCAGTTACTCGATCAACCCCACCAGCAATTCCATACTTGCCGGGGGCGGCTCCAGCACCATAACCGTGACCGTGACGGGAGGCGCCTCCTGCTCATGGACCGCATCGGTAAGCTCCGATGCGGCCGCGTGGCTGCATCTGGGGTCGACCACTTCCGGCGCGGGGAATGGAACGGTCAACTACTCGGCCGATCCGAATACCTCGACCTCCTCGCGCACGGGCACCATGACGGTTGCCGGCCTGACGTTCACCGTGACGCAGCCCGGCGGCGCCTCGGCGAGCGGGCCGAATATCGCCAGCGTCGTGAGCGCGATTACCTACCGCCCGGCCGTCGCGCAAGGCTCCTTTTTCGCCATCTTCGGAAGCAAGCTTGGGCCGACCGCGGCCAAGCAGAACGACGTGTTCCCGATCCCGGTTAACCTGGGTGGCGTCACGGTAAACGTGTCGCAGGGATCGATTACCAAGAAGGCTTACCTGGTGTTCGTTTCGGACACGCAGATCAACGCCATCATGCCGTCGGATGCGCCGCTCGGCACGGTGCAGGTGACGGTCAACTATAACGGCAGCGGCACGGGAACCGCCACGGTCGTGAAGATCGCCTTCGGCATCAACAATGTCGGGGGTGGCAGTGGACCCGGGATCATCAAGAATTACAATTCGGATACCGATCAGCCCTTCGCCGTAGCCTCTACGCCCGCCAAGCCCGGCCAAGTCGAAATCATGGTAGGCTCGGGGCTCGGGCCGATCACCACCGGCGACGATCAGTCGCCGCCCGCCGCGGTTCCCACGACCTCCGTGCAGGTGTGGGTCGGTGGGAAGCAGGCCAGCGTGATATACAGTGGACGCGCGCCCGGCATCGCGGGCCAGGACCAAATCAACTTCACGGTTCCCGCCGACGCGCCCGTTGGCTGCTCTATTCCGGTGCAGGTCAACGCGGGCGGAACCTGGAGCAACACCGTTCGCATGTCCATCAGCGGCAACGGGAATCATTGTCAGGACACCTTCAATCCGTTGGCCGGCATGGCCGCCACCGGTGGTAAGTCGGCCACGCTCGGGCTGATGCGGATGAACTTCAATGGTCAGTTGAGCGCGAGTGGGGACACCACGACCGGCAGCGTGGACCTGGGTTTCGGCGCCTTTGCCAAGAGCAAGACCGGTGGCGACTACGCCTCGAGTCCCTTCGCCAACCTGCCGGCGCCAAGCACGTGCATATCCACCAACCAGTCGAACTTCGACCTTGGGACGATGATGGGGGGCGGCTTATCGGGCATTGACCCGACAGTCGCGGCCACTCTCGATGCGGGAGCACAGTTGACCGTGACCGGAGGAGCCGGGGGCGCCAGCGGCACGCTGACACAGAGCGGCGCCAACCCGTACATGGGTCTGCTGGGCGGCGTCCTGAACGTTCAGGGCGCCACGCTGCCGCCGCCGTTCCTGGATGGCGGTCCCTTCACCATCACGGGGCCGGGAGGCGCCGATGTGGGGCCGTTCTCCACCACTATCGCGCTGGCGCAGGCCATCACCTGGACCAACCCGCCCAGCACCATCAACCGCGCATCGCCGCTGACTCTCACCTGGAGCGGAGGAAGTTCCACGCAGAATGTGGTGATTATCGGTTCCAGCACGGATCAGACCAGCAAGGCATACGGGGGGTTCACGTGCGTGGCTCCGGCCGGCGCCCACAGTTTCACCATACCGGCGAATTCGCTGGCCGACCTGGTTTCGACCGCGGCAGCGTCGGGCTCCTCCTCGAGCCCGGTCGGCATGCTCGGCCTCATGCCCCTGGAACCGGGCAGTATGCAGCTCACACCGCTGCCCAGGGGCCTGGACGCCGGTGTGGTCTTCGACACAACCATGACCCTGCGGACCGTGCAGGTGCAGTAATGATCGGCGCTCTCAGACGGCTGGCGCAGAGGGCGGCCTTGGTGGCCGCCTTCCTGCCGGCCTCTACCGCCTTCAGCGCTCAGCCGGCGCGGCGCGCCGTCATTATCGTCGTGGACGGGGTCCGCCGCGACACCTTCGAGCAGGCTTACCGGGATGGACCGCTCCCGAATTTCCAGCGGATCTTCGCCCAGGCGACGTGGTTCGATAACGCCTCGAGCGTGCTGCCGACAGTGACCATGGCGGCCCATGCGTCCATCTTCACCGGGACGACGCCGGCGCGGCACGGAGTCCCCGGCAACCAGTGGTTCGACCGGAGCACAGGCCGCATCGTCGACTACATGACCCCGGGCGGCCTGATCTGCATCTACGGCATTATCACGCTGGGCGGCGCCGGATGTTCCGGCGGGCTGGCGAACGGCCATCTGCTGGTGCCCACCATTTACGAGGCCGCCGCCCAAGCCGGTATGATCAGCGCGGTCTACTTCAACCAGTACTGGAAAGGGGCCGCGCGGGCGGCGCCGCCCGGCGTAGCCGAACTGGTGGGTCTTCTGGCGGGCCACCCGGTGGACGGGCGCGCTTTCGACAGCGAGATGACGGGGCGAGCCATGAGCGACCTGAAGTCCAACGGCCTGCCATCGCTTCTCACGTTGTATTTCATGGGAACCGATACCATCGCACACCAAGAGGGAATCGCAAGCCAGATCCCGTATCTTTCCGCCACCGTCGATCCACTGCTCGGCCGCATTCTCGATACCATCGAATCGCTCGACCCGTCGTGGCGCAAGAACACACTGTTCGTTCTGGTTTCAGACCATGGCCGCACGGACCTGCCGCACCATCCCGAGGACCTCTCCCTCATGACTGAATTGCGGGCCGCGCTTCCGCCCGGCACGACCATCGCGGAAAACGGCGGCATGGCGTACATCTACCTCGACCAGCCCAGCCTGGTGGACCTTCCCAAGCTGGCGGCGGCGCTGCCGCAGAATGCCAAACTGTCGTCCACGGTGGCCGGTGCGCGGGTGCGGGGCGCGGGGGATTCGCCGCGCGCCGGCGACCTGATCCTGACGCTCAAGCCCGGCCACTACTTCCCCAGCGCGGGGGGCGCCGGTTCCGACCACGGCAGCGTCTACAGCGGCGATTTGAACGTGCCGTTGCTGGTTGCCATGCCCGGCGCAGCCGGGGGCCATGCGGACGACGCGGTGAGCATCACGCAGGTGGCCCGCACCATCGCCCAGTATCTCGACTTCCCCATGGATTCCGCCGACGAGGCGCTGCCGGTGCGCCGGGCCGCACGGGCCCGAACCGGTTGGCATGAGGGGGGCAGGCCGCCGGAGTAACTCGCCATGGAAAGAACTTGTGGGTGAGTATGAAATGGGAACGCTGAATAGATCGGGAGCGATATCATGACGCGACATGTGCGCTTATTCTGTTTGATGGTGGCATTGGCTTTGCCGGGTTTAGTTTCGTTACGAGGCGAAGCGGGTTTGCCGCAGGTCGGCTCGATTGTGAATTCGGCCAGCTACGCGGTGGCGGGCCAGAACGGATCCGGGATCGCCCAAGGCTCGATATTCACTCTGTTCGGCCAGAATCTCGGCCCGGAACGGCTGGTTCAGGCCGGGACATTCCCGCTCACGACGCGACTGGGCGATACGTCCATCAGGATTTCCTCCGGAAGGACATCCTGGGAAGCAATCATGATCTATTCGTCCGCGCAGCAGGTGGCGGCGATTCTACCGTCGGACGTACCCATCGGAGACGGGCAGGTCACTCTCACATACAGCGGCCGAACCGCGGCGCCAGCACCCATCAAGATTGTATCGAGTGCCTTCGGAATCTACAGCGTCACGGCCAACGGTGTGGGAGCGGGGGTAGTCACCACGGCGGACTATCGGGTCAAGACCTTCTCGGATGCCGCCGGTCCGGGAGACGTCCTGGTGATCTGGGGAACGGGCTTGGGGCCGGTTGGCGAGAACGAGTCCCTGGCACCGGTGGCGGGCAACAGGTTCCCCGGCACCGAGGTTTTTGTAGGAAACCGGCCCGCGCCGGTGTTGTATGCCGGCCGCTCGGGTTGCTGCGCCGGAACGGACCAGATTGTGTTTCAGGTTCCGTCGACGGTGTCCGGATGTTTCGTGCCCGTGGCCGTGCGTTCCGGCGGAACCGTAAGTAACTTCGTCACCATCCCGATCGCACCCGAAGGCCGTACCTGCTCCGATCCGGTGGGAGTGCCGAGCAGCCTGATCGCGAAGGCGCAATCGGGCCAGCCCATAAAGGTAGGCGTGATCGGGATCGGCCCAATCCCGTTGTTGCAGGGGGCGGGCTTCTCATTTGCGCGCAGCCTCGCGGGTCGATTCTCGGAGCTTCTGCAAGCCAACGTGTCCGAACGGGATATCCTCTCATTCACTCACGCCCGGGGGCTGCAACGGCAACGAATGCTAAGAGGATTGATGCAGTCGTATGGGCCGGCGCTGGCCGCGCGGCATGTGAGCACACGGCAGGTGGTTCAAATGGCGAATTCACTCGGCAATGCCGGCGCCGCGGCTGGATTCACGCAGTTGGAGAATGTCGGTTCGGTGGTCGCGCAATTTGGCTCGGTATTACCTCCAGCCGGAGCATGCACGGTTATTAGAGACTGGCCATTCGACCCAGGCGTTTGGGGTGCGAGCAGCCAGCCTCTCGACGCCGGAAGCCAACTGTTCCTGTCGGGGCCTATCGGTACACGAGCCCTGACCGGAAGTTCCGCTGGAGAATCCGCCCGGCAATATCAGGTGAATCTAGGCTCCGGATTTGCGAACACGCGACTGCCGGCAGGGAAGTATTCCTTGAGCGGCAAGGGCGGACGAGAGGTGGGAGCGTTCACGGCAACTCTCGCGGGCGGCGCCACTTTGGAGTGGACGAACAAGGCGGCGAGCGGTGCGGTCGACCGCAGCCAGTCGCTGGTGGTGAACTGGTCCGCCGACAACCTCAACGGCTGGGTCGTGTTCGGCGGCGGCTCCTCGGTATCCGATCTCAGATCGGGCTTCGTTTGCACCGAAGAGGCAGGGAAGCAGACGTTGACCGTGCCGGCCTATGTTTTGGGAGCGATGCCGCGGTCGCCAGCGGACCGCGGATACCTGTTTCTGGCGAGGCACCCGTTGCAGAATCCGTTCTATGCGCCCGGAATCGATATCGGCTACTTCGTCGATTTCAGCAGCGACTCGAAGGAACTGGCATTTCAGTGAGACGCGTGAGACGCTAGGTCAAGGGGGTTCAAAGTGGCGCGTATTCCGAAGGGCATCGTGGCCGCCGCGGCGGTCCTGGGCACATGGGGAACTGCGGGAGGGCTGGCGCGGGCGTCCGAGGCGGACGCCGTCGCAATCTCGGCGGGTATCCAGGCCAGGCACCTGCCGTTTGGCACGATTCTGGATCCCATGTACGCCTCCCCGACGAGCAACCAGATCGTGGGCTACACGCGCTGCGGCGATTCGGCTCAATGGACGGGAGCGTACCTGGCGGCCGAAGCGTTCCGCTACAAAGTCACGCGGTCGGCCGACGCTCTCAATAACGCCAAGGCGGCGCTAGCGGGCCTCAAGGCCCTGGCCGACGTGACGGGCGATAGCCGGCTGGCGCGGTGCATGGTGCGCGCCGACTCGCCCTACGCCGCCGGCATCGAGAGCGAGGAGGCGAAGAACACGATCCACCAGAATCTCCCGTGGATCTGGGTGTACAACACCTCGCGCGATCAGGTGGTGGGGGCGTTTTTCGGGCTGGGTGCGGCATACGACCTGGTGGACGACGCCAAGGTCAGGAGCGATATCGGCGACCTGAGCGCGCGGCTGATCAAATTCATCGCGCAACACCAGTGGTCGCCCAACGACGACGCTTCGAACACCTTCCTTTGGCGCCCCGAAGAGCTGCAGATGCTGGTGCAGGTGGCTCGCCATGTCAATCCCACGAATGCGATCGACGGGCCTTCCCTGGCGCTGCCGGTGGAGACGGGCCCGCTGGTGGATGTGCAGAGTAACTCGTCGTACTTCAAGTTCAATTTGGATTACATGACCTTTTACAACCTGGTCCGGCTGAAAGACAGCGAGGATAACCGGGGAGCATATCGGATTGTGCGCGGCTACACGGCCTCGCACCAGAATGCCTTTTTCGACATTGTGGACGCGGCGCTCACGGGAGCGAACGCGGCCCGCGATGCCGAATTGCGCCTGCTGCTCGATCAATGGCTGCAAAGGCCCAAACGGGAGACTTACGTGGATGTATCCCGGACGGTGGCGGTGTGCGGCAGCGAAGCCTGCCAGCCGGTTCCGGTGGCGCTGCGGCCGACGGTGGAATTCCTCTGGCAGGTGGACCCATTCCAACTCGCCGGCGGAGGCGGGGGAACGGTTGAAGGCTCCGGGATCGACTACATTCTGCCGTATTGGATGGGTCGCTACTACGGAGTGATTGGGGGCGGCCCGGTGCAATCGGCCGCCGCGCCGAGTGGCGCGGTCGCGGTCAATTCGCTGGCTTCGCTTTTCGGCGCGAACATGGCGTCAGGTATAGCCCAAGCCACGGCCCAGCCGCTGCCAACGGTACTGGGAGGAGTGGCGCTCACGGTTACGGACGCCGCCGGCACGCCGCGCGCCGCACCCTTGCTCTACGTGTCGCCGAACCAGATCAATTTCGCGATTCCGGACGGCACGGTGCCCGGGTTGGCGACGCTGTTGGTCTCCACGGCTTCTTCCACTCAGACGTTCACGGCCGCCGTTCGATCGGTTGCGCCCACGCTCTTCAGCATGAACGGGACCGGCAGCGGTGTGGCGGCTGCCACGGCAGTCGCGTTTCAGACCGCCAACCCGCTCGTGCAGTCCCCGGTTCCGGTGTATCAATGCGGAGGCTCGGGCTGCGCGGCGGTGCCGATCCCTTTGGGTGCCGGCACGTCGGTTTACGTGAGTTTCTACGGTACGGGCATCAGAAATCGTAGCTCATTGGCAAACGTGGGAGCGACCATCGACGGCATCGGCGTACCGGTCTTGTACGCGGGGCCAGCGCCGGGATATACCGGGCTGGACCAGGTCAATGTCGGGTTGGTGTTGGGCCTGCGCGGGAGCGGGGAGTCGAACGTGGTACTCACGGTAGACGGGCAGGCGGCGAACACGGTCACGATCACTGTTCAGTGAGTCGCCGGCAGAGGCTACGGCTTCCGCCCGAGCCCTTCCACCGAGAAAGCCGACTCGTCCAGCGCGATGTTGTACTCGAGTTTTTCCAGGCGGAGGACCGTGCGGGTGCGGCGGGCGGGCTGCGTGATTTCGATCAGGTGGGGGGTGGGGATGCCTTGCACCTTGCGCACATCGCGGTTGACAATGCGCCGTAGGAGAGCGGATCCCTGGAAGTTCTCAAGCTGGACAAGGACGTAGTCGTCTTTGCGCAACCACAGGTGCGCGTAAGTGTACTGCGACGCATTGGCCTGGTTGAGGCGGCATTCGATCTTCCAGCACGGAGCGCCATCGAGGGAAGCGTCGCCGAGGAGCTTCGAGTCGTACTGGCTGGCGTCGTGCTCTTCCAGGTCTTCGAAGCTGAAGTCCGTACCGAAAAAGCGAGTGAGACGGCTTTCTAGGGCGATGCTGCGCACGCGGCCGCTGGCGGGCGTCCACATCCAGGCGTCGGCGGGGGTGTCACGGTGGTTGAGAATCAGGATGGCAACGCCTTCCACCTCGGCGGGGGACAGAAAACGGATCAGGATCTTGCTCTCGCCAAAAGGACCGATGCGCTCGAAGCGCCAGTGCTTTTCGGTGGTGGCGCCGGCAGCGTTGGAGGTGAGCGCCACACCCTCATAGCGAACCGACGCGACATGCGCGTGGCGTTGCGCTTCCGTGAGAAGCTGCCGGGCATCCTGGCACCGGGCGGCGGCGGCCACCAGAAGGGCCGCCATCGTTTTTGTGGCCGTGGTCAATCCATTCCACCTTAACGCAGCGCGGCCGGCGGCGGCACGGTGTACGCTGAAGGAGTTCCGGTATGCGTCTGGTCCGATTATTGAGCCTGCCCTACTTCGCGAAGCATCGGTCGCGCTCGCTGCTGACGCTGGCGGGAATCGCGCTGGGCGTGGCCGTGCTGGTGGCCATGTACGAGGCCAATGAGAGCGTGCTGGCGGGGTTGCGGCAGACTATCGCGCAGATCGCGGGCGCGGCCGAGCTGCAGATCTCCGCGGGCGACACCGGCATTCCAGAGGAACTGCTCGACCGTGTGCGCGCGGTGGCGGAGGTGGGCTCGGCCTCACCGGTGGTGGAAGCCGTGGTGGGGAGCCGGATGGGCAACCTGCTGGTGCTGGGCGTGGACATGACGGCGGACCAGGGGATTCGCGAGTACGACATGGGCGGATCGGAATTGGACGATCCGCTGGTGTTCCTGGCGCAGCCGGATTCCATCATGCTGAGCGGCGATTTTGCTTCCCGAAACGGACTTGCCATGGGCAGCCGGCTGGTTCTGGAGACGGTGGAAGGCGCGCGGCCGTTTACGGTGCGCGGACTGCTCCGTCCGGCGGGATTGGCGCAAGCATTCGGCGGCAGCCTGGCAGTGATGGACATCTACGCGGCGCAAAGAGTGTTTGGAAAAGAGCGCAAGTTCGACCGGATCGACGTCACCGTGCGGCGCGGAGTGGCGGTGGAGAACTGCCGGCGCGCCCTGGCGGCGGCCATAGGGTCCAGCTTCCACGTGGATGCGCCATCGGAGCGGCGGCGCTATTTCGAGCAGGTGCTGGTCAATTACCGCCGGTCCGCTGGCTTCGCCAGCATTTTCGCGTTGATCGTGGGACTGTTTCTGATCCAGAACACGCTGGTGGTCGCGGTTGCGCAGAGGCGCGGCGAGATCGGCATCCTGCGCGCACTGGGCGCCACGAAATCGCAGATCCGCAACCTGTTTCTGATGGAGAGTGGTTGTATCGGGCTGGCTGGCTCGCTGGCGGGGGCGGCCGTGGGCGCGGGGCTCTCGGGGCTGGCGGCGCGGTACGTGGCGGCCTCGCTGGCGGGACTACTCGGAGTGATCGGGCAGCCCGCGCGCGGCGGGGTGGAACCACTGGTGCTGGCCGGGGCGATGGCCGCCGGGGTGGCGTGGAGCGTGCTCGCGGCGGTGTTCCCGGCCAGCGCGGCCGCGCGGGCCGACCCGGTTCGCGCGCTGCAGAAGGGCCGGTACGAGATGGTGCCACTGGAGGAGCGCCGCACGCGGCGGATGCTGGCCTGCGCGGCGATCGCGGTGGCCGCCGTGCTTTTGGCCGGAAGGTTCGAGAACTGGTTGGTGGTGAGCTATGTGCTGGCCGCCCTGGCTCTAGTCTTTCTGACGCCGGAGTTGTGCTCGGCGGTGGTGCGCCTGTTGCGGCCGCTTCTGGTGCGCATGCGTCCCGTGGAAGGCGCGCTGGCCGCCGACAGCCTGTTGCAGGCGCCGCGCCGCACGGCTTCGGTGGCGGCGGCCCTGATGCTCTCGGTGGCCATGGCGATCGGGCTGGGCGGCATCGCCGACGCCAGCTACCACAGCATTCTGGATTGGGTGACGGGGACGCTGGATGCCGATTTCCTGGTGGCCCCGGCGGAGAATTTGAAGGACCTCACACTGCGCTTCCCCAGCGGCATGGAGCAAGACCTGGGGGCTATCGAGGGAGTGGCGGTGGTGCAACCGGTGCGGGCGGCGCGCGTCTCGGTGCGGAACTCGCAACCGATCCTGTTCGCTTTGGACGTGGTTCGATTGAGCCCGCGGGCGCGCCGGCGGGCCATTCCGGTGAACACCGAGCGAATCCACCAACTGGCCGCCGAGGGGCGCGGGGTGATTGTCTCCGACAACTTCGCGGCGCGCGAACACGTGCACGTGGGCGACGCTCTCGACCTGCCCGCGCCGGATGGAGCGCTGCGCCTGCCGGTGCTCGGAATCTATAAAGACTTCACCGATCCGCAGGGCGCCATCGTGATGGACCGCTCCCTGTACCGAAGGCGCTGGCACGACGACACGGTGAACCTCTTCCGCCTGTACCTGCGCCCCGGCGCTTCCGCGGAGGCGGTGCGAAAACAGGTGGTGGCGCGTGTTGGAGCGAACCGCGCACTGTTCGTGTACTCGAGCGCGGACTTGCGCCGCCACATACTGGGCCTGGCCGGACGCTGGTTCGAGATCACGTATGCGCAGCTCGCGATCGCGCTGCTGGTGGCGATCCTGGGGATCGCCAACGCGCTGACGGTTTCCATCGCGGACCGGCGGAGGGAGTTGGGAATGCTGCGCGCGGTGGGCGGGCTGCGCCGCCAGGTGAGGATCACGGTGTGGATGGAAGCCGCGGCGATGGCGGTGGTTGGCTTCGTGCTGGGTTTGGCCTTCAGCCTGGTGAACATCTTCTACGCGCTCTCGATCTTCTCGGGCCACGCGCTGGAGTTCCGCTTCCCCGCCCTGCTGGCGGCGGCGCTGCTGCCGATGCTGGTGGCGGCGGCGCTGGTGGCGGCCATTCTGCCGGGCGAAGCGGCGGTGCGGGCGCAGTTGGTGTCGGCCTTGGAATACGAGTGAGGTAATCTGGGGGAAGAGTTTTTCACCGCAGAGGACAGGGGAAAAGGGGCGGGAGAATGGGCGTGCGGTTTGAGAAGTCGGTTCGCAGAATTCGGTTCAGGCGGTTCTTGCGATGCTGGGGCCTGCCCTATCTTCGGAGCCGGATTGGGGGCGGATTCCGTCCGATTCTGGGGTGCGTCTATACCGACTTGAAGTGCAACCTGGAGTGCCCGTATTGCCGGTCGCACGACAATGGCGTGGCGGGAATGAACGAAGAGACGGGGCGGCGGGCGATCGACTGGCTGCACTCGACGGGGTGCCGCGTGATTGGACTCATGGGCGGCGAGCCGCTGGTCCGAACTGGCTTCGTGGAACAGTTCACACGGTACGCAGCGGGGAAGGGGTGCTACGTATACCTGCCCACCAACGGACGCCTGCTGACACCGGATGCGACCGACCGCCTGGGGGACGCGGGAGTGGCGACGTTTAACGTAGCCATCGACTGCATGCGCGAAAAACCGGGACTGCCGAAGGCGCTCGAACCGATTCGCGGGAACTTCGACTACCTGGTAAGGCGGCAGAGCCGGTACGGCTATACGGTGTTTTTGAGCATCAACATCACACGGTCGAACCTGGAGGACGTGCGGGCGCTGACGGAGTTCGGCCGCGAGAACGGGATCGGGACGGCCTATCACTTGTGCGAGCGGTCGCGCGGGCAGGCGGCGTTCCGAAGCGAGGAACTGGGGGGCGTGGACGAACTGCTCGATTACCTGATTGAGCGCAACCGGGCGGGGTGGGCGATGGTCAACTCGAGCAAGCACCTGGAGGCCATGAAGAAGTTGGTGCGCGGCGGGGCAGCGCCCTGGCCGTGCCGCGCGGGGCAGAACATGGTGGTGTGCCGCACGGACGGCACGCTGGCGCCCTGCTACCCGATGCGGGAGTGCGAGGGGGATTGGGGAAGCGTGGGGTGCCCGAAGTTCGATGCGCGAGAACTGGGGGAGATGACGGAAGGGTGCAGTGGGAGCTGCTTTTCGACGGTGGGGTATCTGCTGGCTAACTATTACGATGCCCGCTGCGCCGCCCGCGAGGTGGCGGCGCAGACGGGACGGAGACTACTTACCGCATGGCGTAGGAGTTGAGGACCTTCATGTAGTTGGCGCGCTCGAAGGCGCCGGGCTGGGGCACCTTGGTGCGGCTCATGCTGCCCTGCATCTGCTGGATGGAGGTGTACTCGTGCTCGCCCATCCAGATGAGCAGTTCGGTGGAGATGGTGTCGAGGAAGGTGATGCCGCGTTTGAGCAGGGCCGAGGTCATCATGGCCACCTTGGCGCCGGCCATCATGGCTTTCACCACGTCGGTGGCGCTGTGAACGCCGCCGGTGAGAGCCAGGTCGGCCTTCACGCTGCCGTACAACACGGCGATCCAGTGGAGGCGCAGCAGCAGCTCGTGGGAGTTGCTGAGAATCAGGTTGGGCACGACTTCGAGGGCTTCCAGGTCGAAATCGGGCTGGTAGAAGCGGTTGAAGAGCACCAGGGCGTCGGCACCCGCGCCATCCAGTTTGCGGGCCATGTTGGCCATGGAGCTGAAGTAGGGTCCCAGCTTGACGGCCACGGGGATTTTGACTTCGGCTTTGACGGCCTTGACCAGCTCGATGTACTTCTCCTCGACCTGCTGGCCGGTGACCTGGGGATCGACCGGGATGTAGTAGATGTTCAGCTCGAGGGCGTCGGCACCGGCTTCCTGCATTTGCCGGGCGTAGTGCACCCAGCCGCCATTAGTGCTGCCGTTGAGACTGGCGACGATGGGGATTTTGACCGCCTCTTTGCACTTTTGGACGTGCTGGAGGTAGGTCTCGGGCCCCATTACCCGATGGGTCAGCTCGGGTAAGTTAGTGGCGGACTCGGCGGAGATCTCGGAGCTGGCGGAGAGGAAGCGGTCGAGGTCGGTGCTTTCGAGCTCGATCTGCTCCTCGAAGAGCGAATGCAGCACCACGGCGGAGGCGCCGGCGTCCTCCATGCGGCGGATGTTCCCGATATCCTCGCACATCGGCGAGGCCGAGGCCACCAGCGGATTCTTCAGTTTCAGTCCAAGATACGTCGTGGAAAGGTCAATGGTTTTGGTAAGGTCGATCATTTCTTGTCACCCCCGTTCGCAGCAGGCTCGTGGGCCATGTAATCGTAAAGCCGCCAGTGGGCGGCCACGTCCCCCTCCGCCAGACCCAACAGTCTCTTAGCTTCCTCGGGATTGCTCTTGACGAGCATGGTGTACCGGGTTTCCTTATAGGCGTAGTCTTTGAAGGATGTGCTGGGCGGGCGCGAATCGAGCAGGAAGGGGTTCTTGCCCTGGGCCACCAGCTCGGGGTTGTAGCGCATGAGGGGCCAGTAGCCGGAACTCACGGCGACCTTCTGCTGCTCCATGCCGAAGGAGAGGTCGTAGCCGTGCGCGATGCAGTGGCTGTAAGCGATGATGAGCGACGGCCCGTCATAGGCTTCGGCTTCGAGGAACGCCTTGACGGTGTGCATGTCGCTCGAGCCCATGGCCACCTTGGCGACGTAGACGTTGCCATAGCTCATGGCCATGAGGGCGAGGTCTTTCTTGCCGAGGGGTTTGCCGCCGGCGGCGAACTTGGCCACCGCGCCGCGCGGCGTGGCTTTGGACGCCTGGCCGCCGGTGTTGGAGTAGACTTCGGTGTCGAGGACGAGGATGTTGACGTTGCGTCCGGTGGAGAGGACGTGGTCGAGGCCGCCGTAACCGATGTCATAGGCCCAACCGTCGCCGCCCAGGATCCAGACGCTCTTCTTGACCAGGGTGTCGGCCACCGCAATCAGGTCGCGCGCTTCGGGCGAATCGGCGCCGGCCAGTTTCTCCTTGAGCAGCTTGATGCGGTCGCGCTGCTCGAAGATGCCGGTCTCGGTCTTCTGGTCCGCCTGGAGGATGGCCTGGGCCAGGTTGTCGCCAACCACGGCGTTGAGGCGCGCCACCAACTCGCGGGCGTATTCGTTCTGCTTGTCGACGGCCAGGCGCATGCCCAGCCCGAACTCCGCGTTATCTTCGAACAGGGAGTTGGACCACGTGGGCCCGAGGCCCTCGGCGTTCACGCAGTAGGGCGTGGTAGGCAGGTTGCCGCCGTAAATGGAGGAGCAGCCGGTGGCATTGCCGATCAGCATGCGGTCGCCAAAGAGCTGCGTCATCAACTTCACGTAGGGGGTTTCGCCGCAGCCGGAGCAGGCGCCGGAGAACTCGAAGAGCGGCCGCAGCAACTGGACATCCTTGACTTGGGCGGGGGAGAGAATCTTGCGGTCGGTTTCGGGGATGTTCAGGAAGAACTCCCAGTTGGCGGCTTCGGATTCGCGAATGGGCGGCTGGGGCACCATGTTGATGGCGCGGCGCTTGACTTCCTTCTTGTCTTTGACCGGGCAGAATTCCACGCACAGCGTGCAGCCGGTGCAATCCTCGGGCGCCACTTGCAGGGTGTACTTGCGGTCTTTCAGGTCCTTCCAGCGGGCGGGCACGGACTTAAAGGTGGGGGGCGCGCCGGCCAGGTGCGCTTCGTCGTAGACCTTGGCGCGGATCACGGCGTGCGGGCAGACCAGCACGCACTTGCCGCACTGGATGCAAAGCGCTTCGTCCCACTCGGGGATTTCGAGGGCGATGTTGCGGCGCTCCCATTGGGTGGTGGCGGTGGGGAACGTGCCGTCGATGGACATGGCGCTGACGGGCAGGTCGTCGCCGTTGCCTTCGATGATGCGGGCGGTGAACTTCTGCACGAACTCGGGGGCCGCGGCGGGGACGGCCGGGCGGATGTCGAACGAGGAGGTGACCTTGCCGGGAACCTTGACTTCGTGGAGGTGGCTCAGGGCGGCGTCCACGGCGGCGAAGTTCTTCTGCACGACGCTGGCGCCGCGCTTGCCGTAGGTCTTCTCGATGGTGTGCTTGATGGCTTCGATGGCTTCCTCGCGCGGCAGCACACCGCTGATGGCGAAGAAACAGGTCTGCATGATGGTGTTGATGCGGCCACCCATGCCGGTTTCCTTGGCCACCTCGTAACCGTCGATGACGTAAAACTTCAGCTTCTTGTCGATGATCTGCTTCTGAACCAGGCGGGGCAGGTGGTCCCAAACGTCGTCGGGGCCGTAGATGCTGTTCAGCAGGAAGGTGGCGCCGTTCTCGGCGGCCCGCAGCATGTCGATGCGCTCGAGGAAGGAGAACTGGTGGCAGGCGACGAAACTGGCCTGGTTGATGAGGTAGCTGGAGCGCAGCGGGCGGGGACCGAAGCGCAGGTGGGAGGTGGTGATGGCGCCGGACTTCTTGGAGTCGTAAACGAAGTAGCCCTGCGCGAAGTTGTCGGTCTCTTCGCCGATGATCTTGATGGAGTTCTTGTTGGCGCCCACGGTGCCATCGGCGCCCAGGCCGAAGAAGAGGGCGCGCACGGTGCCGGGGATTTCGGCGGAGTAGGCGGGGTCGTAGTCGAGGCTGGTGTGGGTGACGTCGTCGTTGATTCCGATGGTGAAGTGGTTCTTGGGCGAGGACTTCTTCATCTCGTCGTACACACCCTTGACCATGGCGGGGGTGAATTCCTTGGAAGAGAGGCCGTAGCGGCCGCCGATCACCTTCTTGGAGACGCCCATTTCGACGAGCGCGGTGATGACGTCGCAATAGAGCGGCTCACCGGTGGCGCCCGGCTCCTTGGTGCGGTCGAGAACGGCGATCGACTTGACGCTGGCGGGCAGCGCGGCCACGAAGCTCTCAATGGAGAACGGCCGGAACAAGCGGACCTTGAGGAGCCCGACCTTCTCGCCGGCGGCGGTCAGTGCATCCACGGTCTCGTGGGCCACGTCGGCGCCCGAACCCATCATGACGATGACGCGCTCGGCATCCGGCGCGCCCACGTAATCGAACAAGCGATATTGGCGTCCCACCAGTTTGGCGAACTTGTCCATGGCGTTCTGCACGATGGTGGGTGTGGCCAGGTAAAACGAGTTGCAGGCTTCGCGCCCCTGGAAATAGACGTCGGGATTCTGCGCGGTGCCGCGGAGAACGGGGTGATCGGGGGACATCGCGCGCGCGCGGTGCGCATGCACCAGGTCTTCGTCGATCATGGCGCGCAGGTCGTCCACGGTGAGCTGTTCGACCTTGGCGACTTCATGGGAAGTGCGGAAGCCGTCGAAGAAGTGGAGGAACGGAATGCGCGATTCCATGCTGGCGGCCTGGGCGATCAGGGCCATGTCCATGACTTCCTGCACGGAGTTGGAGGACAACATGCCGAACCCGGTGGAGCGGGCGGCCATGACGTCGCTGTGGTCGCCGAAAATGGAGAGCGCCTGGTAGGCCAGCGACCGCGCGGCGATGTGAAACACGGTGGCCGTCAGCTCGCCGGCGATCTTGAACATATTGGGGATCATCAACAACAATCCCTGCGACGCGGTGAACGTGGTGGAAAGAGCGCCGGCCTGCAACGAGCCGTGGATCGCGCCGGCCGCGCCTCCTTCGCTTTGCATCTCGATCACCGTAGGCACGGTGCCCCAGATGTTGGTCTTTCCTTCGGCGGACCACTGGTCCGCCCACTCCCCCATATTGGACGATGGCGTGATGGGATAAATGGCGATGACTTCGTTAGTCTGATGCGCTACGTATGCGGCTGCCTCGTTGCCGTCGATGGTCACCTTCGGACGAGAGGCGGTGGATGAGCTTGTCAACTCTCCCCTCCTTACTAATTTGGGATTCACTTGCTTAAAGTCTATTATAAGACCCCGATGTCGTTAAAATCCACAAGGGGTAGGGGGGCGGGGGCGGGTGGCGGCGAAGGTATTGGTTTCGGGCACAGAAAAAGGGGCCGGTTTCCCGGCCCCTGAAGAATCGAAAGGTTGTACGGATCAGAATGTGAAACGCATCGCGATCCGCATGTTGCGGGCGCCCTGGAAGGTCTGCGCCAACCCGTAGCGGGTGGCCAGGGCCTGAGGGGCCTGTGCAGCGGCGCCGCCAAAGGCTCCGGCGCCGTTGAGCGCATCGGTGTAGTTGTACGGGGTCATGACCTTGTTCCAATCGATCTGCGGGTCGCCGGAGAATCGCGAGGGCCGCGTGGGACTGATCAGCCCGCCGCTGGAGGCCACGGGACCTTCGATGAAGGCCACCTTGGCGCGCTGGTTGAGCAGGTTCTGAGCCTGGATTTCGAAGCTCAGCCGCATCTGCTCATGCATCTTGCTGGGCGCCATCTCGTGGCGAATCGAAAAGTCGGTCTGGATTAATGGGTCGGTGCGGGCGTTATTTACGACGCCGCTGTTGACGAAGTTGCCCGTGGCGGCATCGCGCGTGAACGACGTCCAATTGCCGCGGCCTTCGGCCCACTGGCAGGCCGAGGTGGTGCCGACTACCGGCAGGCAGGTACCCATAGGCGTCCCCTGATAAGCGACTTCGGTAATACCGAAGTGGGTCTCCATCCCGTTCCATCTCAAGCGATAGTACCCAAACACCTTGGCGGTGTTCGGACGATCGGTGGAAAGCGGCCCGTCGTCGATCTTGCCGTTGGGAAGGTAGGTCATGGTCGGCAGATCGAACGCGCGGCCGTTGTTGGGCGAATGGCGTCCACCGTTTCCATCGGTGGGATCGGTGTTGGTCAAGCCGGCGTAATTGCCGGTCAGCTTGCTGTAAGAATAGCTGACCATCCCGAACCAGTTGGCCGCGGCCTTCCTGGTGAGACGGAATTCCGCCCCGTCGTAGTGACGAATGGCGCCGATCACGGGCGGACACTCCGCGCAGAACGGCACGGTATTGTAGTAATTGTTGCCGCTAGCGTCGGGCGTGACCGTCGGGCGATGCAGCACGTCGGCCAGATGGGATCCCGGATTGCCGATGTAGTAACCCAGGTTGTCGGTGATGGACATGTCCTCGATGGCCATATCCAGGATCTTGCGGGTGAAGCGGGTCTCCAGGCCCCAATGGGCGTTGATGGCCCAATCGACGCCGCCCGAGTACTCGTGCTGTTTCATGGGCTTCATGCTGGTGTCGATGGCCGGGTCGCGCGGATCCGCGTGGGTAGCCCGGAAGTCGACGTTTTCGATGAAGCGGCCGACGTTTACTCCAGGCGCCGGACCGCTGGCGGGGCAACCGCCACCGATGTGCGCGGTAGGAGTGATGTTTGTGAAACTCGCATCGTCCATAGCGTAAACGCAATCGTGCCAGTAGTCGCTGCCGAAGGAGCCGCGCGCCAGACCCATTTTCATGATGTCGTAGAACACGCCGTAGCCGCCGTAGACCTTGACCTTGCCGTTATGGAACAGGTCATAAGCGCCGCCCAGGCGGGGAGCAATCTTCTGGCCCCAGCCGAAATCGATGGTCGGGAACCTGGTCGGATCGTAGGGAGGCATATGCTCCTGGTCGAGACGGATACCCAGGTTGAGGGTCAGGCCATGCCCCACGTTCCACGCGTCCTGGATATAGACGGCATGAGCGGACTGCTGGGTGGCACCAGTGTTGGTAACGGTCTGGCTGCCGACCTCAAAGTACCCATACCGGCCCTGACAGGACGACTGCCCGAAGTTGGACAAATTCGACGCCATAATGGCGTTGCAGGCGGTGGCGCTGGTAACCGGGGAGTAGCTCTGGCCCCAGAAGAGGTCGACGTAGCCGCCGTTGAAGAGGCTCAGGACGTCTTCCGATTGCCGCTGCCAGAAATACCCCACCTTAAACGTGTGCGTGCCGCCGATGAAATGCGTGAAGTAGGAAGCGTCCACGGTAAGGCCATGGCGCTTGAACGCGTCGTAGGCCGTGTTCAGGTTGTTGGGGATGTTGGCGTAGCCGGAGGTGTTGAACGACGAGGCTGGGAACGCCGCGCCCGCCAGGTCCTTGCTGGCTGCGTTGACGGTGGCCTGGTAAACATAGCGGGTGCCGCTTGGCGTACCGCGCTGTTCGTTGTTGGAGAAGAAATAGCCGTAGCGGGCCGTGACCACCAACTTGGCGGTGGGCGTCCAGTCGCCGCCGAAACTATAGGTCGCCAGAGGATTGACCGTGCCCGCATCCGAGCGGAAGGTGTTCGGATCGGACGTGGCGCCCGTATTCAACTGCGTCCCATTGGCGCTATCCGGCGCGCCGAGTTGACCCTGCGTCCGCGAGTAGGCGTAATTCCAAGCCGCAAACACCCGCACCGAGCTGATGGGGCCGTAGTCCAGCCGGTTATACATGTTGTGCTGGATGTAGGAACTCTGCAGGTTCCTGGCGCCGGGGTTGGCGCCCGTGAAGGTGGTGGTGCGGTGAATCGTGTCCATCAAGGGGATGTAGCTGCTGAACATCCACAACTTGTTCGACCACAGCGGGCCGCCAATCTGGTACCCCGGTTCGATGATGCGCCGCTCGTCTTTGGCGGGGACATAATACTCGGGGGTGCCATCGAGACGCTTGGCTGAATTCAGACCGGCGACGGTCGGGTTCAATCGCAGCCCGCAAACGGTGCTGTAACCGGTGAAGGTTCCCACGCCGCCGGAGGTGTAGCCGCTGGCGCAGGGATCGTTGGCGTTGAGAGCGTTCGTGCGCACGTAACCCAGCATGGACCCGTGCCACTCGTTGGAGCCATGCTTGGGAAGGGCGTTGATGACGCCGCCCAGCGCGCCGCCGTATTCGGCCTCGAAGCCGCTCGACTTGATCTGAACTTCCTCAATGAAATCCATCTGGAAGTTCTTGCCGACGCCGCCGTTCTGCGTGTCGGTGGTGTTCACGCCATCGATCAGGTAGACGTTTTCCGAGTCGGAGGCTCCATCGATCTGGAAGCCGTTATCGCGAGCGGTACGGGTGCTCTGCAAAGGCTCCTGGCGCGCGCCGGCCGCGAAGGGGATCATCGACTGGAAGGATCGCCCTTTGGGGAGGTTGTTCAAAACCTCCTGCTCCACCGTCACGTTCACCCTGCTCGTGGTCGTATCCACGATGGTAGCCGTGCTAGCGACTTCAATGGTCTCCGTCAGCGCGCCGACCTCGAGCGAAATGTCGAGATTGGGCAGACGGCCAACCGACAGGTCTATTCCGCTCTGCTTGAAAGTGCGGAATCCGGCCGCAGTCACAGTCAGGGTGTACTGCCCCGGGGGAAGGGCACCGAAACGGAAGTTGCCCCCAACGTCGGTCTGCGCTTTCCTGGTTCCGATCAGCGCCGGACCGGCAATCTCAACCGCCGCGTTCGCCATCACACTGCCGGAAGGATCTTTGACAGTCCCCTGGACTCCCGCCGTCGTTTCCTGTGCCATGGCACACGGCAGGATCAAGAGCGCGATCAGCGCGATTGACAACAGTAGCCACTTTCCTCTGCAAGAACGAATCATACGCCTCCTAAGCCTTCGTGGGAAAGGGAAGCACAACCTTGTAGGTGTGTATCCCAATCGCCTAATTCAGATCATTATGCACGGTTTTGTTCGTCGAGGCAAGCATCTTGGAACTTTCCGGACCAAGAATGTCGATTTGCCCCTCCCACCCGTGCGCAACCCTAATATATGTCAGAGCCTGGTGCCGCTCTGAGCGTGGTCGCCATGGGACGAAGTTTAGCAGGTTAATGGCCATTATGAAATCTACCTGTTTTGTTTCAGTTAGAGCTATGGCCCGATCCATTTATCCTATTTATGGGAGGCGCGGAGCAAACCTTCTCCGGGATTCGGGAATCGCTGGAGGTAACCGGACACCAGGGCCACCGGCAAACCCACCACATTGAAGTAGCAGCCGTCGATTCTCTGGACGAACTTGGATGCCAGGCCCTGGATGGCGTAGGCGCCGGCTTTGTCCATAGGCTCGCCACTCGAGACGTACTCCTCGATTTCGCGGGCGCTCATGGGGGCGAACCACACCGTGGTGACGGCGCAGTCTCGAACCATTTCGGCGCCGCGTTTCAGGCAAACTCCGGTGATCACCTGATGCTGCCGCCCGGAAAGCCTAGCCAACATGCGGCGCGCGTCGGCGGCGTCGGCGGGTTTGCCGAGCATTTCGCCGTCGACGACGACGGTGGTATCGGCGCCCAGCACGATCTCGTCCGGACCGGCGGGCACGGCCAGCGCCTTCAGCTCGGCCAGCCTGACGACGTAATCCTTGGGCTTCTCGCCCACCAGCGGCGTTTCATCGACGGCGGCCACCCGGACGGTGAACGGAATGCCGGCCTGGCGAAGAATTTCGCTGCGGCGCGGAGACTGGGAGGCGAGCACGAGCATGCTTCCATGCTACTCGAAGCGGTTAGCCAGACAAGTGCTGTGGACGATGGTTTTGGGTCGTCTGTTGGGATGGGCCTTCGGCCCGCGAAAGTTCATGAACAATCGAGCGGCTGGGAGCGCTGCCACCGCTCTCTAACGTTCGCGGCTCGGATCGGAGCCGCGAACGTTAGAGAGCGGTTTTCAGTGGCGTACGTGGCCTGCTTTTTCGACGCTGCCAACGCCCCGCCTTGACCGGGTTGTCCTCCACCGAGTCGATCGCCGCCTGGAGTTCCTCCGGAGAGCGCACGGCAGGCCGGTGCGTCCCTTGACCAGCGCATGATGGCGGGCATGGCGGCCAGAGGTCCCAGGACCATGTGGACATGGTTGGGCATGATCACCCAGGCGTGGAGGTGGTAGAAGTGACGGGGCGTGTCACCGTACTGGAGGGCGGCGGCGAGCATGTCGGCAATACGGGGATCGCGTAGCCAGAGCGGGCCGTACGGGGATTGGTCGAGTCGCTCGTCGTGCTGGAGGAAGGGAACATCCACGGTCGGGGTTGGCAGACCACGAAAAGCGATGGTCTGCCCCACATTGGCCAGAGGGATGGAACCGGCCAGGCGCCACGTTACAAAGACCGGGGTGGCGTCGGGGAACCAGTGCGGGAGTCTCCTGCGGTAAAAGGAGCATGTTTGCTAGTGGGCTGGCGATCTGGAACCTCTCGATTTGATAAAATGGTGCAGCCGAAATACATGGAGCGCGCCAGCAAGGTCGTCCGCGGGTTGAAGCTGTCCAGCGATGTGCTGAGCGGCGAAGAGCTGGCATGCGCCGTCTGGCCCCAGGCCGTGGGCAAGAAGATCGCGGCGCATACGCGGGCCAGCCGGATGGTGCGCACGCGGCTGATCGTCGAGGTGGAAGACGGCACGTGGCAGCGGCAGTTGTTCGCGCTGACGGCGCAGATTCTGGGCAACCTCGAAAAGAGCGTCGGCGGCGGTTTGGTGAAAGACCTGGAGTTCCGGATAGTGCCGCGGCGGAGAGAACCGCAGCGCGCCGCGGAGGCGGTTCCGGCCCTGTTCCGAGACGAGGCCGACAGCATCGACGACCCGGTGATGCGCGGCATCTACAAAGCATCCCGGAAAAAGGCACTGGCGTGAAAATCACGGAACAGGAAGTCCGGTACGTGGCCGGTCTGGCCAACCTGAAGCTGACCGACGCCGAGGTGGTACGGTTTCAGGCGGACCTGGACGGCATCCTGGAGCACATCGGCAAGCTCAACGAAATCGACACCAGCAATATCGCGCCGATGGCGCAGGTGCTGTACGAGGCCGAAGAGACGGCCACTCTGCGGGCGGACGTACCGGCGCCGCCGCTGGGCAACCAGGCGGCCCTGGCCAACGCCGCGCAACCGGGCGCGGGCTATTTCAAGGTGCCCATAGTGATCGAAAGGTAATGCAACCCCGCTGCCTTGGAAGGTGCGAAAGTTGGCAGGCGGAAGCGCCTGCCCCACAAGACCCATGGATATCCCCTCTCTAAGCATCGGCCGGGTGAGAGAAGGCCTGCTCTCACGCCGCTTTAGCGCCGCCGAACTGGCCGCCGAAGCCCTCGGCTATGCCCAGGCCGAGAACCCCAAGACCAATGCGTATCTGCACTTTTCGCCCGAGCGCGCGCTGGCCGCCGCGAAGCGCGTGGACGAGCAGATCGCGCGCGGCGAAGAGCTTGGGCCGCTGGCCGGCGTGCCGGTGGCGGTGAAAGACGTGATCCTCACCGAAGGCGTACGGACCACGTGCGGCTCGAAGCTGCTGGCCGACTACATACCGCCGTACGATGCCACGGCGGTGATCCGGCTGGAGCGGGCCGGCGGGGTGATCGTCGGCAAGACCAACTGCGACGAGTTCGCCATGGGATCCTCGACCGAGAACTCGGCCTTCGGCCCGGTGCGCAACCCGGTGGCGCTGGACCGCGTACCGGGCGGTTCGAGCGGCGGCTCGGCGGCGGTAGTGGCGCAGGGCACGGCAGTGGTGGCGCTGGGCTCCGATACGGGCGGCTCGATCCGCCAGCCGGCCTCGTTCTGCGGGGTGGTGGGAGTGACGCCCACCTACGGGCGCGTCTCGCGCTACGGGCTCACGGCGTTCGCCAGCTCGCTCGACCATATCGGCCCGTTCAGCCGGTCGGTGAAAGATGCCGCGACGCTGCTGGGCGTAATCGCCGGGCGGGATCCGCACGATTCGACTTCGGCCGACGCCCCCGTGCCGGATTACACCGCGCTGCTCGACGGCAACGTAAAAGGCTTGAAGCTTGGCCTGCCCCGCGAGTATCTAAAAGACTTGATGAGCGAAACGGGCGACCTGATTTCGCGCGGGGTGAAGACGCTTGAGAGCCTGGGCTGCGAGGTCCGTGAAATCAGTCTGCCATCGACCGATTACGCCATCGCGTGCTACTACATCATTTGCACGGCCGAGGCCAGCTCCAACCTGGCGCGGTACGACGGAGTGCGGTACACCTTCCGTTCGGAGGCGTCGGACACGCTTTCGGATATGTATCGCAACACCCGCGGGGAGGGGTTTGGCGCGGAGTGCAAGCGCCGCATCATGCTGGGAACCTACGTGCTCAGCTCGGGCTACTACGACGCGTACTATTTGAAGGCGCAGAAAGTGCGTGCCATCGTGGCGCGCGATTTTGCGAATGCATTTGAAGAGGTGGATGCCATCCTGGCGCCGGTTTCGCCGTTTCCGGCCTTCAAGCTGGGCGAAAAAGTCGACGACCCGCTGGCCATGTACCTCTCGGACATTTACACCATCACCGGTAGTTTGGCGGGGATTCCGTGCATGAGCGTGCCGTGCGGAACGACCGCCGGGGGGCTGCCGGTGGGCATGCAGATTCTGACCAGGCATTTCGACGAGACCACCATGTTCCGGCTCGCGGATGCCTTTGAGAGAGCCGGGCTACCGGCTTAGTTGCACTCGGGCGAGGGATCCGGAGGGGACCCACTCGCCCCTACAAGGGGATAAAAGGAGATCGCTATGTCTTTCACACTTCCACAGGTGGGGTATGCCTTCGATGCGCTGGAGCCTTACATCGACAAAATGACGATGGAAATCCATCACGGCAAACACCATAACGCG
>Ga0182021_10000740_pt1 | contig 36251 bp, 31 predicted proteins | sample 612E3MmetaG_FD_120493 | JGI IMG/M metagenome (GOLD analysis project Ga0182021, IMG submission 120493) | Permafrost microbial communities from Stordalen Mire, Sweden - 612E3M metaG (Illumina Assembly) | ecosystem: Environmental > Terrestrial > Soil > Wetlands > Permafrost | place: Sweden...
CGTCCCGCTATCCAGGATGACGGGATCATTCCTTTCAGTGAAACGAATAAAAAGGAGCATATTCATTTCTTTGAAGAGCATTCCCCTTCCCTGCGGGTCATTAAGTTCGTTCCTGCCTCAGGTGCTGCCAGCAGGATGTTCAAGCATCTGTTCGAATTCCGTGAATCGTTGTTACCCGGAAACGGTATTTCTGAGCGTTATTTCACTGACACAGGATTCAACTCGGTGTATTACTTTTTTCAAAATATCCATCTCTTTGCTTTTTATCATGATCTGCAGGATTCCCTGCATAAAGACAGAAAGACCATCGAACAGGCATTGGATGAAAAGGACTTCGCCCCCATCCTCGACCACCTGCTCAGCGGGGCCGGGTTGAATTATGCGGCGCTACCAAAGGCCCTGCTGGCGTTTCACAATTATGAAGACGGCCCAAGGGCCGCCATGGAAGAGCATCTTGTGGAAGCAGCTAATTATACCCGAAACCAGAATGATGTTGCGGCAATCCATTTTACCGTTTCACCGGAACACATCAGGAAATTTGATGAAAAGATCACTGCAGTCAGGAAAAAGTATGAAGATCGTTTTTCCATCCGGCTGGATATACATCATTCCATTCAGAAATCATGCACCGATACCATTGCCGTTGACGAAGAAAACCGTCCTTTCAGGAACTCCTCTGGCGATCTGCTCTTCCGGCCGGCAGGACATGGAGCACTATTGTCAAACCTGAATGACCAGGATGCAGATCTCATCTTCATAAAAAACATCGATAACATTGTTCCCGACAGGCTGAAAGCGCCAACCATTGAAAGCAAAAAACTGATCGGGGGTTACCTTCTGGAGGTCCGCCAGAAAATTTTTAATTTTCTCAAGCAATCAGAATCAGGAAATCTCACCTGTAATGATATCCGGGAAATGATCGCTTTTATCACGGCCCGGAACCTGATATCTCTTCCGGCAGGTTTTGAACAGCTGCCGGAAGAAATACAGTGCAGCATCCTGTCAGTGGAGCTCAACCGCCCGATCCGGGTCTGCGGCATGGTCAGGAACGCCGGTGAACCGGGTGGAGGTCCTTTCTGGGTTGCCGGTCAGGACGGGAAAGCTTCTTTACAGATCGTGGAATCTTCACAGGTCAATATGCGTGATGAAGGACAAACAGCGATTTTCCGGACTTCCTCACATTTTAACCCGGTTGACCTAGTTTGCTGCACAATAGATTATAAAGGAAAACCGTTTAATTTGCAGGATTTTGTTGACGAATCCACCGGGTTCATCTCCCTGAAATCGAGCGGAGGACGGATCTTAAAAGCACAGGAACTGCCCGGCCTGTGGAATGGTTCGATGGCCGGCTGGATCACGCTGTTCGTGGAGATCCCGCTGATCACATTCAACCCTGTAAAAACGATCAATGACTTATTACGCGATGAACATCAGTAAAATTATTCCCTTGAAAAAAATTATTCTTCTTTTTTTATTCCTTGGGACTTTTGGAACATCCACGCAGTTGATGGCAGCTAACGACGGATACCTGATCCGGTTCCAGGTGAAGGGAATGAAAGACACCATCTGCCTGATCGCTACCTATTATGGTAATGGGACCTATGTAAAGGACACGTTAAAAGTGGATGCAGCGGGAAGGTTTACTTTCAAAGCCAATGCGGATTTCCCGAAAGGCATTTACCTCGTCGTGATCAATGATAAAACCTATTTTGAATTCATTGTCAACAATGACCGGAAATTCAGCATGGTTACCGACCGGAATGACCTGTCGGGAAAAATGGTGATCACCGATTCTCCGGAAAACAAGCTTTTTTACGATTATCTTAAATACAACAAAACCCGGTTCGGGGAGATCCAGGCCTTGCAAAAGCTTATTGTCCGCGGGAAGACCAGCAAGGATTCCGTCAAGCTACTCAATGATAAATCGGATGCCATAAACAAGGATATTATCCGGTATAAACTGGAAATTGCAGAAAAATATCCTTCCTCCTTCGTTGCCATTTTCATCAATGCCATGCGGGAACCGGAAGTCCCGGAGATCCCGGTCCTGCCAAATGGAAGGAAAGATTCGACTTTTGGCTACCGGTACATCAAGGCCCACTACTGGGACGGAACCGATTTCACTGATGACCGGCTGCTCAGAACACCGGTATTTGACAATAAGCTGAAAAAATACTTCGACAAAATCCTGTACCAGAATCCCGACACAATAATAAAGGAAACCGATATTTTGATTGAAAAGGCCCGGCCCAACCCTGAGATGTTCAAATACCTTGTCTGGTATGCAACCTATCATTCCGAAAACTCAGAGATCATGGGGTTTGACCGCATTTTCGTGCATGTAGTGGATACATACTACCTCACCCACCAGGCTACATGGGAAAAGCCTTCAGTTGTTGAAAACCTGATAAAAAAAGCAAACAAGTTAAGGCCTTTGCTGATCGGGCAGATACCGCCGAACATGATTATGCTCGACACAAACAACCAGCCCCAGTCGATGTATTCGGTCAAATCCAATTTCCTGATCCTCTTATTCTGGGATCCCGACTGTGGCAATTGTGAACAGGAGATCCCTAAACTGAAAGCTTTTTATGATAAAGAGAAGGACTCATTGGGACTGAAGATCTTCACAGTTTGTTCCGATTCATCACTGGTCAAATGGAAATCTGCCATCCGCAAGAGAAAAATGGACTGGATCAACGTGAATGGGCCGCGAACCCTGACAGGAAATTACCACGACCAGTATGATGTCAACTCCACACCGGTGATTTATATCCTCAATAACCGCAAAGAGATCATCGCCAAACGCCTGATCACGGATCAGTTCCTGCAATTTTTTAAAAACTACATCAAACAGGTATTGCATCGATAATCTTTACTTGCCCATAGTGACGTTATGCATCCTCCTGCCTCTGTTTAAGTCCTTGTCTTGCTTATCGACATGTCTGTAATTCCCAAGATCCAGGAAAAATTTATACCAAGGAGGATCACAAAGAACCACTGAAAATTTGTAATCCGGTCATCCCAAAAAAAAGAGGCAGCCGAAGCCACCTCTCATTTTTCAAAATATTTGTTTCGGAATCCTACAGGTGGTAATTTATTCCCACGGTGATTCCTCCAAAGACGCCGTGCGACGCATTATAGTGGCCTGAAGAATCTTTAATCCTGTAGTTGGCAGAGTTAAGGTCCATAAGACCGTATCCTAATTTTAACCCGGCTTCGATCATAAGATGCTTGATAATCATAACATTTAAACCGAGATCCATTCTTGCATAAATATCGCTGGAAGAGAATCTTTCCTTGATCTCTTCCTTTCCTACCTTAAACGAGCTGCCAGTAATCGTGTCATCCACATCTTCCATAAATGGAAGCCCATCTTTATTATAGGTTTGCTTTGCAGCCATTAACAAATTAAACTGAGGGCCAATCGCGAGATAGAACTTTACAATGGGGCCACCGACGCGGTATTTGAACATAATTGGAATGGTGAGGTAATTCATCCGGATTTCCCGGTCAAATGTACTGCTGTCCCTTGAATCCGTATATTTTTGTCCAAATTTCTCGTACCCGATCTCCATCTTAATGCCAAGATGATTGGTAAAGTCGTAGCCAATGTTGAGGTTCCCTGCTCCTCCAAAAGTCATTTTATAATCCATTTCAGGAAGACCATAATTGTTTTGGTTGGTGATCCAGGTTGATTGGACCGTTCCTGATAACCCGAAATACAATCCTTTTTGTGCGATCGCGGGGATGCAGGCAAACAGTAAAACAGCCACAAGGGCAGTATAAATTTTTTTCATACGGTTGGGTTTTTTATTTTTTTGCAAATATAGATTTTTAGTTCAAATAAAAAAAAATGAGCCTGGTGGAATCACAAAGTTATCCGCACAGACGTAACACATAACGCATGACACGTCATGCTTATGGGGTAAAAGAAAATACTTTCTCTGAAAAACTAATCCTTCAAAGAATCAACAACGGCTTTAAAAGCTTCCGGATGATTCATTGCCAGGTCGGCCAGGCTTTTACGGTTGAGCGCAATATTCTTCTCAAGTAATTTGCCCATGAAGACTGAATAGGACATCCCATGTTCACGAACACCTGCATTGATACGGGTGATCCATAAACCACGGAAGTTTCTTTTCTTTGTCCTGCGGTCGCGGTATGCGTAGGTTAAACCTTTTTCGAGGGAATTTTTGGCAACGGTCAGGACATTTTTCCTGCGTCCGAATTGCCCTTTTGTTTGTTTCAGCAGCTTCTTCCTTCTTGCTCTTGAGGCTACTGCATTTACTGATCTTGGCATGATTACAATTTTACTACCTGAGCGTCCCTTTGCGGGTCCTTAAAGCTGCGGGTAAGTTAAACAATGATTGAATTAACGTTGAAGCATATGCTTTACATTGGCTTCATCCGCTTTATCTACCAGGGCGGAATAGGTAAGGTTACGTTTCCGCTTGGTGGATTTTTTCGTCAGGATGTGGCTTTTGAATGCATGCTTCCGTTTGATCTTACCGGTGCCTGTGATGTCAAATCTTTTCTTGGCGCCGGATTTCGATTTCATTTTTGGCATTAAACTTAGTTTTAAGTGTTAAGTATTAAGTATTAGGTATTAGGCATTGGGCATTGGGTATTGGGTATTGGGTGTTGGGATACGAGTTTCGAGTTTCAGATTTGGGGTTTTATTGAATTATCTTTCCATTTTTCATTTTTCATTCTTCATTTTTCATTCTTCATTTTTCATTCTTCATTTCGCTACTTCTTTGGTGCGATGATCATGATCATTCTTTTTCCTTCCAGTCGTGGCATTTGTTCAATTTTTCCATAATCCACGATGTTTTGGGCAAATTTTAAGAGGATCAGTTCGCCTTGTTCCTTGTATATGATCGATCTTCCCTTGAAGAAAACATCCACTTTGACCTTGGCTCCATCTTTCAGGAACTTGATGCAATGATTCAGTTTAAAGTTGAAATCATGGTCATCCGTATTGGGTCCCAGGCGAATTTCCTTCACGATGATCTTGGCCGTTTTCGCCTTCATCTCCTTCTGTTTGCGCTTCAGCTCATACAGGAACTTTTTATAATCGATCACCCTGCAAACCGGTGGATTTGCAGTCGGCGATATCTCTACAAGGTCGAGCCCCCTGTTTTCCGCCATTACCAATGCTTCACGCAGGTTATAGATACCCGGCTCAACATTTTCTCCGACCACGCGAACGACGGAGGCTTTTATATGTTCATTGATCTTATGAGGATCTTCTTTTTTTACAAAAGGCCGGCGGCCTCCCCTGTTAAAGTTGCTGTTAAACGGAAGTGCTATGGTTCGTTCTCCTATGTTTAGTTATTACTATTTGTTCTGTGGTCTGAGGTCTGAGGTCTGAGGTCTGATTTCCGATCTCTGATCTCTAAATTATCAACTAATTTCTCCTAACTCTTTATTTACTTCATCAGTGATAAAACGTGCGAAGTCTTCAAGTTTTTGCGGGCCAAGGTCACCCTGCCCATGTTTTCTTACAGAAACGGTTCCTTCCGTTTCTTCTCTTTCTCCAACTACCAGCATGAAAGGGATCTTTGCCAGTTCGGCGTCCCGTATCTTCTTGCCAGCTTTCTCATTTCTGTCGTCAATTTGGGCGCGAATATCGGCATTATTCAGGAATTGTAAAACTTTTTCTGCATAATTCTGATATTTTTCACTGATTGGCAGGATGATAGCCTGGTCGGGAGTGAGCCACAGCGGGAACTTTCCGGCAGTATGTTCGATCAGAACAGCTACAAACCGTTCCATTGATCCGAACGGGGCGCGGTGGATCATCACCGGGCGATGTTTCTGGTTGTCGCTGCCAATGTATTCAAGTTCAAAACGGTCGGGAAGATTATAATCTACCTGGATGGTACCCAATTGCCATTTTCTTCCCAGAGCATCCTTCACCATGAAATCCATCTTCGGTCCATAGAAAGCAGCTTCGCCGGGAACGACCACATAGTTCAGGTTTCTTTCCTGCGCCACTTCCAGGATGGCCTTTTCTGCCTTTTCCCAGTTCTCATCCGTTCCAATGTATTTCTCTTTATTGTTCTTGTCGCGGAAGGATATCTGCGTAATGAAATCCTTAAAATCAAGTGCCTTGAAAATCAGCATGACGATATCGATCACACCTTTAAACTCATCTTTCACCTGGTCGGGTGTGCAGAATATGTGAGCGTCATCCTGCGTAAACCCGCGAACGCGGGTGAGTCCGTGGAGCTCGCCGCTCTGTTCATAACGATATACCGTTCCGAATTCAGCGATGCGGATAGGCAGTTCTTTGTATGATCTGGGTTTGAAACTGTAGATCTCACAATGGTGAGGACAATTCATCGGTTTCAGGAAGAACTCTTCTCCCGGAACCGGGGTGGTGATGGGGCGGAAAGAGCTTTCGCCGTATTTCTGGTAATGTCCTGAAGTCTTGTATAACTCCACATTTCCGATATGCGGACAAATAACCTGCTGGTAACCGGCTTTCTTCTGTACCTTCTTCAGGAACATCTCGAGGCGTTCCCTCAGCAATGCACCTTTGGGAAGCCATAAGGGAAGCCCCAGTCCCACTTTCTGCGAGAAAGTGAAGAGTTCCATTTCCTTGCCAATCTTCCGGTGATCGCGTTTCTTTGCTTCTTCAAGAAGGGTAAGATAATCAGTCAGTTCTTTCTGCTTCGGGAAGGTAACGCCATAGATGCGTGTCAGCTGGTGGCGTGTTTCATCACCTCTCCAGTAGGCGCCGGCAGTATTCAGTAACTTGACTGCCTTGATTGTCGAAGTATCCGGTAAATGCGGGCCACGGCAGAGGTCGGTAAAATGACCGGACTCATAAAAGGTGATTTGTCCGTCTTCAAGATCCTGGAGAAGTTCTATTTTATATTCATCATTTTTCTTGGTAAAATAATCCAGCGCATCCGCTTTCGAAACTTCTTTCCGTACAAAGGCCTGGTTTTCTTTTGCCAGTTCCATCATCTTTGCTTCAATCATCGGGAAATCTTCGGAAGAAATGGCTTTATCTCCAAAATCAATATCGTAATAAAATCCGTTTTCGATGTGGGGCCCGATTCCAAATTTGGCCCCCGGATAGAGCAGTTCGATCGCTTCTGCCATCAGATGGGCTGAAGAATGCCAGAAAGTTCCTTTCCCTGCTTCATCGTTCCAGGTAAGCAGCCGCACCTTCGCATCATGGCCGATCGGGCGGGTAGCATCCCACACTTCGTCATTCACCAAAACGGAGAGTACATTGCGTGCAAGTCCTTCGCTGATACTTTTTGCGATTTCCATCCCGGTAGTGCCTTCAGAATATTGCCTGACGGAGTTATCGGGTAGTGTTATGTTGATCATTCTCTTGGTCTCCTGAAAATTTAGGGGTGCAAAGGTAGGGATTATGTATCAGAGTACAAAAAAAATGTCGGAGGGCGGAGGTCAGAGGTCGGAGAAATGGTTTTCTGACCTCTGATTACCTCGCCACTACCTTAAACTCCGTCCGCCGGTTATTTGCCCTGCCCTCTTCGGTATCATTTGAATCGATGGGACGGGTGAGCCCGAATCCGGAATAACTCAGGCGCTCCTTTGTAATCCCGTTTATAATGAGGTAATCATAAACTGCCTGGGCCCTGTTTCTTGAGAGCACCAGGTTATAATCAGCTGTACCCTGGTTATCGGTATGGCCGCTGATCTCAATGTGGATGCCAGGATTGCCTTTTAAAAGCTGGATCAGTTTTGCCAGTTCACTCCTGGATTCTTCCTTCAGGTTAAATTTATCGGTATCAAAGAAAATGTTCTTCAGGATCACGGTCTCTCCTACCCTGATGGGTTGCAGGGGGACATTGTAAATAAAAGGTTTGGTTTTTGAACTTTCACCACGCAGGGCAAAATGGTCGGAATAAAAAAGGTAGCCTGGCCTGGATACATTCAGTCCATAGTCCTTTTCCGTAGGAAGTGAGAGGAGGAACTCACCGCTGACCGGATCAGAAGAAGAACGGGAAACTATCTTCCCTGTTGCCAGGTCGACGAGTTCAAATTTTGCCTCCAGCCGTTTTTTCGTTTCCTTGTCGAACACAATGCCTTTAAAATAGGTAACCAAAACCGGCTGTGCTTCCTTATATAATTTAAAGGAATAGATATCCATTCCTCCTTTTCCCCCCAGCTTGTCACTTGAAATATAGGCCACATCCCCTTTGGCATTCACTACCAGGGTAATCTCATCGGCGTAGGTATTGATCGGATATCCCAGGTCCACCGGGGTTGTCCAGTTCCCGTCAGCATCCACTCTTGAATAATACAGATCATATCCGCCCATTCCCTGGTGCCCTCTCGAAGCGAAATACAAGGTGCGGTTATCCGGATGGATAAAGGGCGCCATCTCTTCAAATTTAGTATTTATTGAATCTCCCAGATTAACCGGGGAGGTCCACGATCCATCCGGCTGTAGTTCCGTTTTCCAGATATCCGAACTGCCTTTTCCACCTGGACGTTTGCTTGCAAAATAGAGTGTTTTTCCATCCGATGAAAATGAAGGCTGTGAATCCCATGTACTTGAATTCACGACAGAACCCAGGTTCTGCGGGTCAGACCAGGCGTCGCCGGTCTTTTTTGACCAATAAAGGTCGCAGCTGCCATAGCCATCCGGCCGGTTGCAGGCTGCATAAAAGATGTATTTTCCATCCGGTGAGATACAGAGCGCTCCTTCATTTTCTTCAGTATTGACAGGTGCACCCATGTTTACGGCTTTATGCCATATGCTGTCAATTTTTACCGCCTTATAAAAATCTTCGTTAAATTCGGTGGATTCAGAAGAACCACGATGGGCCCTGGGGAGTTTGCGTGTGAGAAAAAGCTGCTGCTCATCTGCAGTAACTGCATTGATGTAGTCATCATTCGAAGAATTGATGCTGTCACCGAGATTTTCCGGCTTAAACGGAACCGGGTGGGCCATGGCATTGATCCCGAAATCACAGGACTGGATGTTTTTATTGGCCTTTGCTTGTTTTTCCTTCGGCTGATCAGGATAGCCCAGGAATTTTTTATAATCGGTCAGTGCATCTTGATAACGGCCGGTCATCAATTCAACATTGGCCACAATAAAATAGAGGGTAGGCGAAAAATCGGGGTTGGCGGCAATCCCTTTTTTATATTGCACGATGGCTTCCCGCGGATATTGTTCTTCTGATAAGATATCCCCTTTCAGGATAAAGGCTTCCACGAAGGCCGGATCTTCCCGTATGGCCTTGTCCAGGATCAATATAGCTTTCGGATAGTCTTTCCCGTCGTAATAATTGATGGCTTCCGTAAACATAGCGGCAGCTTTCTTCGACTTCGTGGAGAGTGGTGCTGTCTGTGCAGTTGCGTGATCCAACCCCAGCAGGAGGAAGAGAGTAATCGTTAATATTAAAGATTTTGGTTTCATGGATACAGATGCTGGATGCTGGATAATGGATGCTGGATGCTGGATATTAAATTAAAGGTTGACCAATTTTTAATTCTTAATTCGTAATTTGTAATTCCTTTCAGGGTATTCTCATATACTTATGTGCCTGCAGGGAGATCTTCCATTTCGGATTTTCCTGAATATACTTAACGATGACGGGGATGATGGAATCTCGCCGGCTCCATTCCGGCTGCAGATAAAGGATGCTTGAGGGTGAAACCTTAGCTGCATTTTCCTCTGCCCAATGGAGGTCAGTTTCAACTTCAATAATGACTTTTAATTCATTGGCTTTATTAAAGATCTCCGGTAATGGCGGTGCATCTTTTTTCGGTGAAAGGCAGATCCAGTCCCACTCACCGCTTAGTCCGGAGGATCCTGATGTTTCAAGAAACGTGGTGACGCCCCGGCGGTGAAGGCCCTCGCAAAGATAATCGAGGTTGTAAAGAAGGGGTTCCCCACCGGTCACGACAATGGATTTAGCCGGATAGGAAGCTGCATGTTCAATGATCGTATCGGTGGCTTCGGGCGGGTATTTCGCAGCATTCCAGGATTCCTTGCTGTCGCACCAGCGGCAACCTACATCGCAGCCCCCGATCCGTACGAAATACGAAGGCTTCCCTGTATGGAAACCTTCTCCCTGGAGGGAATAGAATTCTTCCATGAGCGGGAGCACTTTCCCTTCCTTCAGCAGTATCTCATCGTTTGGACTCAAGGGTCAAAAAATAATTTCTTTTTTCGCAGCCTTCAGGGTGTTAAGAAGAAGCGATACACGGGTCATCGGTCCTATCCCACCCGGTACCGGTGTAATGTAGCTGCATTTCTTTGAAACTTCAGAAAATTTCACATCGCCGACCAGCCTGTAGCCGGATTTGGTTTCGGTGGAAGGTATCCTGTGAATGCCGACATCAATAACCACTGCATCATTTTTTACCATTTCGGCCGTTACAAATTCCTGTTTCCCCATGGCAACGACGAGAATGTCGGCTGTAGCAGCGATGGCCTGCAGATTTGGAGTATGACTGTTGCAAAGTGTGACAGTTGCATTCCCTGTCCTGCTCTTGCGTGAAAGCAGGATGCTGACGGGAGTACCGACGATGTTGCTTCTCCCGAGAACCACACAGTGTTTTCCTTCCGTTTCGATCTTATAAAATTCCAGCAGGGTTATAATGCCATAAGGCGTAGCCGGAAGGTAGGAAGGGATGTTCAGCACCATCCGCCCGACATTAACCGGGTGGAAACCATCCACGTCTTTTGCGGGGTTGATGCTTTCGATGATGATGTTTTCATCAATGTGTTTTGGAAGTGGCAGCTGTACAATAAACCCGTCGATTTCCGGATCGTCGTTGAGAAAACGGATGGCCTCCAGGAGTTTAGCCTGCGAGATGTTAGCAGGATATCTATAAACGGAGGATATGAATCCGACTTCCTTGCAGTCTTTCTCTTTTGCTGCCACATAGGTCTGGCTTGCGGGATCTTCACCGACGAGGACGGCAGCCAGGTGAGGCGTTTCCTTTCCTGCATCGAGCATTTTTGTTTTCACCTCTGCAGCAATATCAGCTTTAATCTTGTCGGATACCAGTTTCCCGTCCAGTAAATTCATAAGGATTTCTTCTGTTAATTCATATTTTTCATGTTCCGCATCATGTTGGCCATCCCTCTTCCCTTGCTGGCAGTCACCATTTTCATCATGCGCCGTGTATCATCAAACTGCTTGATGAGACGGTTAACTTCCTGGATGGTTGTCCCGCTTCCGGAAGCGATCCGTTTCCTGCGGCTTCCATTGATCACGGAAGGGTCTTCACGTTCTTCAGGAGTCATCGAATGGATAATGGCTTCGATGCCTTTAAAGGCATTGTCGTCGATATCGAGGTTCTGGATCGCCTTTCCCATTCCGGGCAACATTCCCATAAGGTCTTTTACATTGCCCATCTTCTTGATCTGTTTAATCTGGGAAAGAAAATCGTTGAAGTTGAATTGGTTTTTAGCAATTTTTTTCTGGAGCTTCTGGGCTTCCACTTCATCAAACTGTTCCTGTGCTCTTTCAACCAGTGAAACAATATCACCCATTCCCAGGATCCGGTCGGCCATACGTTCGGGATAAAAGATATCGATGGCTTCCATTTTTTCGCCGATCCCAACGAATTTGATGGGTTTCTCAACCACGGCGCGAATGGTCAGTGCTGCTCCCCCGCGGGTATCACCGTCGAGTTTGGTAAGGATCACCCCTTCATAATCGAGACGTTCATTGAATGCTTTCGCCGTATTCACGGCATCCTGCCCCGTCATGGAATCCACGACGAACAACGTTTCCTGGGGGTTGACCGCTTTCTTAACAGCTGCAATCTCATTCATCATCTCTTCATCGATGGCGAGACGACCGGCAGTATCGATGATCACGACATTGAATCCCCTGTCCTTCGCAGCGGCGATGGCATGTTTTGCGATCTTTACCGGATCTTTGTTATCCTCTTCGGAAAAAACCTCGACTTCTACCTGTTGTCCGAGAACTTTCAGCTGTTCGATGGCAGCAGGACGGTAAATGTCACATGCAACAAGCATCGGGCTTTTTCCTTTTTTTGTCTTAAGGTAGTTGGCCAGCTTGGCGGAAAAAGTGGTTTTCCCGGATCCCTGCAAACCTGCGATCAGTATGACTGCGGGTTCACCTTTCAGGTTCAGGTCGGTTTTCATGCCACCCATCAGTTCCGTCAGCTCGTCATGTACGATCTTTACCATCAGTTGTGCAGGGGAAACCGCGGTGAGAACGTTCTGTCCCAGTGCTTTTTCTTTCACCGTGTCGGTAAACTGCTTGGCGATCTTAAAACTGACGTCGGCATCGAGCAATGCTTTCCTGACATCCTTTAAGGTCTCCGCCACATTGATCTCGGTAATATGTCCCTGTCCCTTGAGTACTTTAAACGCCCGGTCAAGTTTATCGGTCAATCCTTCAAACATAGCTATCTTCCTTTATGAAATATTTCCTTTTAAAAAACCTTCGCAAAAGTACGAAAAATTCAGTTTGTCACTCAGTATGGGAAGAGCCAGGATGAGAAGTTGGTCATTATTTTTTTGCGATTCCTGTTACTTTTTTAAAAATAGTTGTAAGTTTGTTAAAAGTAAAATGTTAACCAATTATCTTACTTTCATCCTGTGCAGGGAAGCACAGATGCAATACAAAGAAGCAGCCTGAACGCGAGGCAGTTTTTTTTTATTTTCCATTTTGCAATTTTTAAAATATTATGTAAGTTTGCAGAAAGAATTAATTAATCATTAAAAATTTCAGGTTATGAAAAAAGCATTACTCTTCATCGTCGCATTTCTTGCGATATCAATGATCTCGAATGCCCAGTGGACTGAACAGGCCAGTGGATTCGCCGCTGCCTCCAGGGGTATCAAGTATGTCAACATTGTTGACTCCAATATTGTGTGGGCTACTGCATATGATGGAGTCACTCCCACGAATTACATCCAGGAATTCACCAAAACGATCAATGGCGGTACCGTATGGACCCCAGGTTTTATCAATGGCTGTGCCGGTATGGAACCGGCTATGATCTTCGCAATCGATGGACTCAAGGCTTATTGCCCCATGTACAGGCAAACCGGAACCATTCCCCAGGGAGTTTATGTTACCCTTGACGGTGGTACTACCTGGAACAGGCAAACTACCGCTCTATTCACCAATGCCAGCTCCTTCCCCGATTGTATCCATTTCTTTGATGCAACCACCGGATGGTGCATGGGTGACCCCATTAATGGAAAATTTGAAATGTATACCACCGTTAATGGTGGGACAACCTGGGTTGCTGTTCCTGCAGCCAATAGCCCTGCCCCTGTAAGTGGTGAATTTGGTGTTGTTGGTTACTATTCCGCAGTACATGATACCCTTTGGTTTGGAACCAACAAAGGCCGTATCTACAAAAGCGTCAACAAGGGACTTAACTGGACCGTTTCAGCTATTACTATTACCGGATGGAATGCAAAATATGTAGAGCCAAGGTTTAAAGATGGAACCAATGGGATTGTAGAGGATAAAAGTGCAACCACAACCGGAGCCCTTGTTGAATCTCATGATGGTGGAACAACCTGGACTGCTATTACAGCAACCGGGAACGTTTTCACAAACGACTTTGCTTATCTTCCCGGAACTGCCAACACCTATGTTACTACAGGCGCTGCAACCGGATTTACCGGCGTAACCTATTCCTTTGATGGCGGACATAACTGGACAGACATGGTAGCTACAATTGGAACCCAGTTCCTTGCTACCGCATGGTACAATAGTTCCATTGGTTGGGCTGGCGGATTCAATACCGATGCTACAACAGGCGGGATGTTCAAATGGGCAGGTGGCCCGCTGGAACCGCCGGTTTCAAATTTCTTTACTGCAGATACATTGGTCTTATTGGGCGGATCCTCTACATTCACCAATTTATCGACCGGAAGCCCAAGTTCGTATTTATGGACATTCTCGGATGTAACCGCACAAACTTCAACTTTACAAACTCCTCCTCCGATTACCTGGCAAGGTCCCGGACGTAAAAATGTAACTTTAAAGGTTACCAACGATTATGGGACAAACACATTGGTGAAAACCGGCTATGTCTATGTTGGTGGTGTTGGTGTCAGCAATCTTAATGCAGATGCAGTATCTGTTTTCCCGAATCCGGTAAAAGATGTTATGACGGTTAAGGCCAACAGTAACATTAAAGAGATCCAGGTTTACAATGCAACCGGCCAGATTGTGATCAACCAGACGGTCAATGCAAAAACCATTACCATTAATACTTCGGCACTGTCGATGGGCGTCTATAACCTGAAAGCTACTCTGGACAATGGCACCATCAATAAAAAAGTCGTTGTTCAGTAATCCCTCTTTCCAATAAAGGACGGAAGTCCAGGCGGAATACCAGGAAGCTGTCTCAGTATGAGGCAGCTTCTTTTTTTTTCCGGACTCATCTTTTTTGAATTTTAAACATGAATATTTTTTTATATTTGCATATATGATACCCGGAAGACGCTATGACCATGGAAGAACATCCGAAAAATGAACAACCCCAAGATAGCCAGCATAATCAACGAAATCCTGAACCTGAAAACCCAAAACAGGTTTCCCGGCGAAAATTCCTGCGCAACATAGGTCTGATCGGAGCTGGGGCTGCTGCTGCAGCTGCCGCACTTTATTCGGGAGATATCTTTGAAAAAACCAAGAAGAAAGGCGGAAAGAAAAGTGTACTGCTGACCCAGGACAATAAGCTTGTGGAGGTGGATTCGCTGGAGATCAAAGCCCTGGAGAAATCGCCTGAACAGCAGATGCAGCTTAGAGGACGGGAAGGGATTCCCGGCCGACGCTGGATCTGGGTGATCGACCTTTCAAAATGCCGCAATGCCCGCCAATGCATCTCTGCCTGCCAGGCTGCGCATCATCTCCGCCCTGATCAGTTTCACATCAATACACTGCAGATGCAGGAGAACCCGCATACGCCTTCCTTCCACATGCCAAAGCCCTGCCAACATTGTGATAATCCTCCCTGCGTTGCCGTGTGCCCGGTAGATGCTACTTTCAAACGACCCGATGGTCCCGTGCTGATTGATAATGAACGCTGCATCGGTTGCCGCTTCTGCATAGCCGCTTGTCCGTATTCCGCAAGAATGCTGAACTGGAGCAAGCCAAAGTTCGATGAACAGGATAAGGACCTTCCCTATAATATTGAACTCAACATACCTCAACGAATAGGCACCATCACAAAATGCCTGATGAGTTCCGACCGGCTCAGAGAGGACAAACTCCCCTACTGCGTCTCCGCATGTCCGAATGGAGTCTATTATTTCGGGGATGAAAATGAAGATGCCGTGACCAATGGCACGACCAAAGAAACTGTCAGGCTCAGCACATTGCTCAGCGAAAACGGAGCCTACCAGCTGCTACCTGAACTCGGCACCAAGCCAAGGGTATATTACCTCCCACCCAAAAACAGGTTATTCCCGTTTGAACCTTCAAAGGATGCAGAACCGAAAAAAACATGAACAACATGGATGAAAACAACACTGCACTCAATAAAATAACGGAAGACCTGACATATCATATCCGGATCACACGTGGATTCAAGATATGGATGGGTTTCCTCATCATTGGACTATGCATCTGCCTCTATGCCTATACCCTCCAGCTCCGTTACGGATTAAGTGTAGCAGGCATTCGTGATTATGTTTCCTGGGGGTTGTACATTTCCAACTTTGTCTTCTTTGTCGCAACCAGCCTGATCGGTATGCTGATCAGTGGCGTTCTCAGTTTGACCGGGATCAAATGGATAACACCGGTTGCCCGGATTGCAGAGATCATTGCAGTTGCTTTCGCTGCCATTGCCGGATTGGTCATCATTATGGACATGGGGCGTCCCGACCGCCTCACCAACGTATTTATCTATGGCAGGTTTCAGTCGCCCATTCTCTGGGATGTCACCGTAGTAACCACCTATTTTGTGCTGAGCGCTCTTCTGTTGTTTCTGACCCTGATATCCGATATCGCCTGGGTTCATAAAAAAACCGACCACTTGCCCGGATGGGTGAAAAAATCCTACTCGGTGCTCTCGCTGAACTGGACGAATACACCGGAGAAGAACCGCATCATTAGGCGTTGTGTCAGGATCCTACTTATTCTCATCATCCCCTGTGCTCTCGCTATTCATACCGTTACCTCCTGGCTCTTCGCCATGACCACCCGTGCCGGGTGGGACAGCACCCTCTTCGGGCCCTATTTTGTCACCGGTGCTTTCGTTTCCGGTGGATCTGCCGTAATTATCGCCATGTATTTCTTCCAGAAAAATTACAAACTTCAAAACTATATCACCAACCGGCATTTCAACAACATGGGAAAACTTCTCGTCCTGGTGATGCTGGTATACCTTTATTTTAACATCAATGAATTCCTTGTCCCGGCATATAAACTCAAGACTGCAGAAGCCATCAACCTGCATGATCTTTTTTCCGGGCGTTTTGCCCTGATGTTCTGGGCAGTGCAGATCGGCGGACTGATACTCCCCATCATCCTTATGCTTTTCCGGAAGATGAGGGCTCCGCTTCCGATGCTGATCATTGCACTTGCCATTTTTATCGGATCCTGGTTCAAGCGTTATATCATTGTGATCCCCGTCCAGGAACATCCCTATCTCCCGATTCAATATGTGCCTTACAATTTCAAGGTATATACTCCCACCCTGACAGAAATCGCAATCACCCTCTCTTCCTTTTTTTTGGCACTGATCATTATTACAATGTTGTCAAAATTTTTCCCGGTGGTTCCGATTCGGGAGACGGCAGTAGAAAGGGGATTGATTGAGGAAGAGGAATAAGAAGAGAAGATGGAGGATGGAGAATGGAGGATGGAGAATGGAGAATAGAACAAAGAAGTTAATATTGGTTAATATGATCAGGAAATATACGGGGATATTGTTTTTCGTTTTTATTGTCTTCAGGATTGGTGTTTATGCACAATCAACCGTTACGGCCTGGGTGGTTCCGGAAGAAGCAAAAGAGAAGGTTTGCCCGTTTCAATTCACGTCAGAGACAGTAAAGAGCGGAGAGATTGTATTCCAGAAAAACTGTAAATCCTGCCATGGGGACCCGGGAAAACAGAACTGGGCAAAAATCGTTCCTCCACCTGGAGATCCGGCATCTGCCGATTTTCAAAAACAAACGGATGGGGATATGTTCTACAAGGCCACCACAGGGAAAGCGCCAATGCCACAATTCGGGAACATCCTTTCAGAAGAGGAACGCTGGCAGGTGATTTCCTACATCCGAAGTTTTAATACAAATTATGTACAACCGACACCCGTAATTAAAACAGGAAGCAGCAGTAAAAACCTCAGACTCCGTATGTATTGCAATTACAGGCAAAAGAAACTTTATGTTTTTTGTGTTGAAATCAAACCGGACAAATCAGAGATTCCTGCAAAAAACATCGAGGTTCAGTTAAATGTAAAACGCTATTTCGGTACGTTGCGGGTGGGAGATCCGAAAACCACCAATGACAAAGGATTTGCGCTTTTCAACTTCCCTTCTGATCTGCCCGGCGGCCCTTTTGGCATCCTGGAAATTACTGCAAAGGTAAAAGATGAAACCGGGTTGCTCAATGCAAACCTGGCCAGGGAGAAGCTTGCCATCGGAAAACCGGTTCCGTTAAAAAGCCTTACCGATACCCGCGCCATGTGGTCGGTTCGCACAAAGGCACCTGTATGGCTGATCCTCACGTTCTCCCTGTCATTGATCACGGTATGGGGATTCATCTTTTATATCTTCATTTCATTAAAAAAACTGAAACAAATCAATTAACACTAAAACAAAATGAAATACCTGACAACCATCGGAAGAATCCTTTTCGCCCTGCCATTCGGCATCCTCGGATTGAATCATTTTCTTATGATGAGCTATTATACCGGAACGGTAAGTACATTCATTCCCGGGGGCGGATATACTATCATTATTACCGGGTTGGCTCTCATTGCTGCCTGCATTTCCATCATTGCAAAGAAGTATATTCAATTGTCCTGCATGCTGCTGGCCCTCCTGCTTTTGGTCTTTATCCTGACCATCCATGTTCCGGGACTTTTTGATCAAACTGAAGTAATGATCAAGACGGTGCATACGAAGGTCTCGACCCTGGCACTCATTGAGCTCCTGAAAGCAGTTTCGCTGATGGGAGGAGCCCTGATGATCGCCGGAATATATAAGGATGAAAAGGCGGAAGTAAAAGCGTGATAGGATTCCTGATTCAATAAAAAAGGTATGAAAACCAAAATAGCATTTCTTATAATCCTGGCCTTTGTACTTACTGCCGGAGGGATTCGTGCCTTTGCACAGGACCCCGCAGATACGGTTGAAGTCGGTGTTGTTGAACACCTCGACAAAATAATTCCGGATGGGCTGTCATTCAGGGATGAAAACAACAAACCTGTGATCCTGAAGGAAATGATCAAACGACCGACCATCCTTGCATTGATTTATTTTGATTGTCCGGGAATCTGCCCGCAAATTCTTGCCAGCATATCGAATGTCGTAAAAAAATTGGAAATGCAACTCGGCAAAGATTACCAGATCATAACGGTCAGTTTCAATGAGCTCGATACTCCGGATAAGGCGCTGGACAAAAAGAACAGCTTCCTTGATCGGAAAAGCAGGCGTTACGGGCAATATTGGAATTACCTGACAGGAGACAGTACAAATATTCATGCACTTACAAATGCGATCGGGTTCAAATTCATTCATGCAGGAAACGATTTCATCCACCCGACCTGCATCACCATCCTGAGCCCTGAAGGCAAGATCACCCGTTATCTTTATGGAACAACCTACCTTCCTTTCGATGTAAAAATGGCACTGATCGAAGCGCAGAAAGGGATTTCGCGGCCAACCATCAACCGTGTTCTTGATTTTTGCTTCACCTATGACCCGGCCGGCAGGCGCTACAGCCTGGCTGTAACCAAGGTAAGCGCCACCATTATCATTTTTATTGCGGTAATCTTCTTTATATCGTTACTGGTGCGTTCATCGCGAAAAAGATCAAAATCAAAAGAAACATCAAATCCAACCAAATTATAGTTAAGAAATTCTATCCATGACAGGGAACACAAATCTTCATGAAGAACCGAGTTATCTGATCGATACCGGGAAGCGGAAAGGAATCATGGCCTGGCTTACCACCACCGATCACAAAAGGATCGGGTTGCTCTACCTTTGGTCTATCATGGTTTTTTTTATCGTGGGAGGGATCCTTGGGGAAACCATGAGAACCGAACTTTTTAAACCCGGACAACAGTTCTATGGTCCACAAACCTACAATGCCATTTTTACGCTTCACGGGCTTATCATGATCTTTCTGATCGTGATCCCCGGATTGACCGTAGTCTTCGGCAACTTTGTCATGCCAATTATGATTGGCGCTAACGATGTGGCATTTCCACGGCTCAACCTGTTTGCCTGGTACCTGTATATCCTGGGTGCAGCGGTTGTAGTCATTTCCCAGTTTACAGGTGACGGTCCGCCGGATACCGGCTGGACATTTTATGCCCCATACAGCACGCAAACGCACACCAATGTGATCGCCGCGGTGAGCGGAGCCTTCATCCTCGGGTTTTCTTCCATTCTTACCGGGATCAATTTCATTGTAACCATCCACCGGTTACGTGCTCCGGGGATGAGTTTCTTCAAGATGCCCTTGTTACCGTGGGCGATTTATGCCACGGCATGGATCCAGATTCTGGCTACTCCCGTGATCGGGATCACCTTACTGATGATCATCGCAGAAAGAGTGTTTCATATTGGTTTTTTTGACCCGGCATTGGGTGGCGACCCGGTTCTTTACCAGCACCTGTTCTGGATCTATTCGCATCCTGCAGTATACATCATGATCCTGCCGGCCATGGGCGTCATCACAGAAATCATACCCACCTTTTGCCAGAAACAGATCTATGGATACAAAGCCATTGCCATTTCCAGCCTGGCCATCGCAGGGGTGGGATATTTTGTATGGGGACATCATATGTTCACTTCCGGAATGAGTAAAGAAGCCATCTGGATATTCTCATTGCTCACCTTCCTGGTTGCTGTGCCAAGTGCCATTAAGGTTTTCAACTGGGTAGCGACCATGTACAAAGGTTCCATTGACCTGAAACCACCGCTGCTGTATGCCATTGCATTCATCTTTTTATTTTCCATCGGGGGATTGACAGGTCTTATACAGGGGGCACTGGCCACCGATATCCAGGTACATGATACCTCTTTTATTGTAGCCCATTTCCATTATATCATCTTCGGAGGTGTCGGTTTTGCATTCCTGGGAGCGGTTCATTACTGGTATCCCAAGATGTTCGGGAGGATGTATAACTTCCGCGTCGCCAATATCGCCTGGGTCTTTTTGTTCATCGGGTTCAACCTCCTGTACTTTCCACAGTTTATCATCGGGATAGAAGGAATGCCAAGAAGGTACTTTGATTATTTACCTCAGTTTACCTGGGCACAACAGATATCCACCATCGGAGGTTATCTTCTCGGGATCGGGTTTATCATTCTAATCGTGAACCTCTTCCGGAAGAATGGAGAAAAATCAACTGCCAACCCATGGGGAGGAAGAACCCTGGAATGGCGATTGCCTTCTCCCCCGCCGATGGAGAATTTCGTTACACCCCCTGTGGTTCCGGATAATCCCTATGACTATGATTAGCGCTCGAACTCGTGAAGTGGTGATGTGGTGAACTGGTGAGTAAAAAGATTAATATTACTTTATGAACTTTATGAACTTTAAGAACTTTATAAACTCAATTTGTAACCGGTAATTTTTAATTTGTAATTAACTGCCATGGATCATATAGAAATGCCACGGGACGATGTTGGCTCAAAGCTTGGAATGTGGGTATTTATCTTTACCGAGATCTTATTGTTCGGTGGATTATTCCTGGTATATGCAGTCATGCGTCACAGGTACACAGCGGATTTTCACCAGGCTTCACTTCAGCTCAACACATTTATAGGGGCCTTGAATACTGTGGTTCTGCTGCTCAGCAGTATGACGGTCGCCATGTCGATCACTGCGGTGCAGAAAAAGGATAAACGGATGGCGACGATCCTGTTGTGCATTACCCTGCTGTGCGCTGTCATCTTTCTTGTTGATAAATATTTTGAATGGGGACATAAAATCTCTATCACATTGTATCCCGGTTCAGATTTGATGCAGTCGCTGAAACACGGATACATCCTTTTTTTCAGCCTCTACTTTTTTATGACCGGTTTGCATATGCTGCACCTTGTGATCGGGGCCGTAATTCTGGTTGTAGCATTGGTAAAAGTCAGAATGGGACTTATCAATGATGAACATTATGTGTTGCTTGAAAACGGGGGACTTTACTGGCACCTGGTGGATCTCATATGGATATTTTTATTCCCGTTACTCTATCTGGTCACGTAGTAGCTGGCGAGCTGATGAGCTGACGAGTTTAAATAGTGAATGGTGGAAAGTGAATGGGAAACCAGTGGTTAATTGGACATGTGACTTTATGAACTTTATAACTTGATAAACTTTATGAACTCAATTCGTAAATCAAAAATCAAAAAATTCAATCTAAAATCGTAAAACGTCCAATCGAAAACAAGTATGATTTCTGAAGTAAAACACATAACCGAATATTCGCTTTATGGGAAGGTCCTGGTTGGGTTACTGGTGCTGACCACATTTACAATTCTGGTCCCCTGGCTGGATCTGACCGCATTTACAGCGTTGATAGCATTGTTGCTGGCTTCGACCAAAGCCGGGATCGTAATGACCTATTTCATGCACCTGAAATTGGAAGATTTACTGCTTAAAATTCTTGTGATCATGGTACTTCTGATATACGCTTCGGTTATTCTGCTTACATTTTCAGATTACATATTCAGATAATAAGTAGCGAAGTAGCGAAATGGTGAAGTAGCGAAGTAGCGAAGTAGCGAAACAGCGAAATAAAAGAAAGGCATTAAGAAATAGGCAATAGTGTAGACTTTTTTAACTTTATGAACTTTACAAACTTTATGAACTTTATAAACTCAAATCGTAAATAATCTTTTATGTCCGGTGCATCAAATTTTGTAGAAGGAGTAGATTGGGTCTTTAAATTGCTTTTCGGAATTAGTTTCTTCTTTTTAGTGCTCATCACCGCGACGATGGTATACTTTGTCGTACGGTACAACCGGAAAAGACATCCAAAAGCGATACAGGTCAAGGATAGCACAGCGCTAGAGATCACCTGGATCACGATCCCGATCATTATTGTTCTTTTTCTATTCTATTTCGGATATGCCGCTTTTCAGCCCATGATATGGGTCCCGAAAAATGCCATGCAGGTGAAAGTGATCGGCAGGATGTGGCAGTGGAGTTTTGAGTACCCGGGCTCAAAAGTGTCTACCGAACTGGTTCTTCCGCTGAACAGTCCGGTCAAACTGAACCTTCATTCCGAAGATGTCATTCATGGTTTTTCCATTCCTGCTTTCCGGGTTAAGGAGGATGTGGTTCCGGGAAAAAATAATTATATGTGGTTTACACCCCAGCAAGTTGGGGATTACCAGATCTTTTGTACAGCTTATTGTGGCGTTCGCCATTCTTACATGGGAACCAGGGTCCGGGTGGTCACGCCCAGGGAATTTTTCATCTGGCTGAAGGCATTGAAAGTTAAAGAAGCGGAGCCGGCAGGGCTCGTGATCCTGAAGAAAAATGCCTGTATCGGATGTCATTCACTTGATGGTTCCAGGCTGGTAAGCGTTACCTTTAAGGGTCTTTATGGAAAAACGGAAACGGTGACAACGAATGGCACCGAAAGAAAAGTAAAAGTGGACGATGAATATATCATTTCATCGATCTATGAACCTGATAAAGATGTCGTGGCGGGTTTCTCCAAGGGAGTGATGAAACCGTATAAAGGAATCATCAAGGATGACGAGATCCCGAAAATCATTGAATACCTGAAAACCCTGAAATAACTTTGCGTTCATTCCCAACCCGGATCTTCCCGGAACTGATCCGGATCAACATCTCACTTTCTGTGACCTTATCTGCTTTTGCAGCCTGGGTAGTTGCTTCCGGGAAGGTATCCGTAAAATCAGTTCTCCCGCTCACAGGGATATTTCTGCTTGCCTGCGGGGCATCCGCCCTGAACCAGATCCAGGAAAAAGAACAGGACATAAAGATGAACCGTACCAAAGGCCGGCCTGTACCTTCCGGTAAACTCTCCCCGAACCAGGCATTCCTTATTGTTTTTCTGCTGATGTTTTCCGGAGTGGTTATTCTTGCATCCGGATTTTACTGGACCTGTCTCATCCTGGGAATATTGAATGTCCTTTGGTACAATGGTTTTTATACCTGGCTGAAGAAAAGGGCCGCATTTGCTGTTGTTCCCGGCGCCCTCTCGGGTGTCATTCCTGTATTCATGGGCTGGTCGGCTGCAGGTGGTTCCCTTTCGGACAGGCCAGCCCTGTTGCTGGCATTTTTCCTGTTTATCTGGCAGATCCCTCATTTCTGGCTTTTGATGCTGAAATACGGGGATGAATACCGTTCGGCTGGTTTTCCTGTCATGACCGATATCTTCAACCTGAATCAGTTCCGGAACATTATCTTTGCCTGGATGATCGGTGCCACAGCTACCTCCCTCCTGCTGGTGCTTTCGGGGTTCTGGCTGTTCTTTATATCAAAGGCAATGATCCTGGGCCTGAACCTTGGTATCCTGGGCCTTTTCTTCCATCAATTGTATTTTGCAAAGAATCCCCGGTACCGGTTGATGTTCATCACTATGAATGCTTTTCTGCTCCTCGTTCTCAGCCTGATCGTTCTGGAAAAATTATTTCCCTGAAAAGTTGGAAATGAAGCCTTTAAAAATGAAAAAAAAGGTACCTTTGCTTCCAGAAAACCTCTAACCATATTCCTTCATGAAAAAGCTTTTCCTTTTTGCATTCTCGTTATGCATGCTGGCACTTCCCGGTCTATCTCAAAAAAATACCCCGGTACAATCCATTGCAAATGATACTGCTCAATACCCCTATTGGGTGCAGATGATGCAGGATCCGACAGTGAATTTCTTTAAAGTCCAGAGGGCGTTCAACCTCTACTGGCAAAACCGAAAGATCACAAAAGGCTGCGGATGGAAAGTGTTCAAACGCTGGGAATATATGATGCAGAGCCGTGTTCTTCCGAATGGGGACCGTCCCGCACCGGAACTGGCAGAACATGCCTATGAACAATTCTTACGGGGAACCACTTCCACCAACGGAACCTGGGTCTCAATGGGACCGGCCACCATACCCTTACCGGGACCTGCAGGTTATGAAGGACTGGGAAGGGTCAACACGGTTGGTTATCATCCCACCGACCCGAATAAAATTTATATCGGGGCACCATCCGGCGGAATGTGGCAGTCGTCCGATGCCGGACTGACCTGGGTTACACATACGGACACCTTACCCACACTGGGAGTTTCAGCCATCGTCGTTGATTATTCTTCTCCCAATAAAATCTTCATTGGAACCGGCGACCGTGATGCCGGGGATGCCAGTGGATTGGGTGTTTATAAAAGCATTAACGGAGGACTGACATGGGCTCCCGCAAAAACAGGCATGGGTGACAAGACTGTAGGTGAAATGATACAGGATCCTACCAATGCAGCGATCCTGCTTGCAGCCACCAACGGAGGAGTCTACCGCAGCACTGACGGTGGGAACAACTGGACACAGACGAAATCAGGAAATTTCAAATGCATTGAATTTAAACCGGGGAATCATTCCATCGTTTATGCCGCCGGCGGTTCCCAGTTTTACCGGTCAACAGATAACGGCGTTACATTTTCCCTGATCACCTCGGGTCTGCCTGGCGGACAACGTTCAACCATCGCTGTCAGCGCAGCAAATCCTCTCTTTGTTTACCTTCTTTATGCCGCCAGTGATAATGGATATGGAGGAGTATACCGTTCTACCGATTCAGGACTTTCTTTCAGTCTTCGTTCCAGTTCCCCGAACATCATGGACTGGAGCTGCGATGGTAGCGGTACCGGCGGACAAGGCTGGTATGATCTTGCATTGGCTGCCGACCCTGCCGACGCCAACAAAATATATGTAGGAGGTGTCAATGTATGGAAATCAACGGATGGCGGTACCACCTGGGCCATCAATTCGCACTGGTACGGGGGATGTAGCGTCCCGTCTGTTCATGCAGATTGCCATTATCTCGGATTTTCACCTGCTAACGGACATCTGTTTGCCGGGAATGACGGGGGCGTTTTTTCCACCGGTGACGGAGGCACAACATGGAACTACATGGTAACAGGAGTTACCATTGGTCAGATCTATAAACTGGGACAGGCACAGCTTTCGAAAAACCATGTGATCAACGGGTTTCAGGATAACGGGTCCTACACTTTGACCCCTGCCGGCTGGCTTGCAACAGGAGGCGGCGACGGGATGGAATGCATCATCGATTATTCAAATGATGCCTATTCCTACTACACGATTTATTACGGAGATATCTACCGGAGATATAATAATGACAACGAAAATCACATTGCCGGTAACGGTACGAACGGAATCACTGAAAGCGGAGGATGGGTAACCCCATATGTACTGCATGCGACAGACGCGAACACGATGTTCGTCGGTTACAAGAATATCTGGAGAAGTACCAATGTCAAGTCAGGAAGTCCTTCCTGGCAGAAAATATCCGATAACCTCGCCGGAAATAACGGCAGTGACATGTCGGTGGTTGAAAATTCACCTGCAAATACGAACATTCTCTATGCCTCCCGTTCAGACAACCACCTATTCAGGTCCGATAACTGTATGGATGCAAATCCCACCTGGATCGATCTGACTTCTTCCCTCCCGATAGGATCTACACCTACGGACCTGGCGCCACACCCCACCGATCCCAATACGGTGTATATGACCATAGCCAATGCAGTTTATAAATCTTCAGATAAAGGACTTTCATGGAGCAATATCAGCTTAAACCTGCCTGCAGTTCATATGAATTCGATCGCCTACTACAAAAACGATCAGGAAGGGCTCTACATTGGCACAGATGCAGGTGTTTACTATAAAAATGCCTCCATGACAGGATGGATTGCTTTCAATAAGGGGCTTCCTGCCAATGCCAAGATTACGGAAGTGGAAATTTATTATGATAACGACAGCGTTTCCAGTGATGTGATCAGGGGGTGCAGCGATGGAAGAGGACTCTGGGGTTCTGATATGTATCACGCAGCACCGGTGGCAGATTTCACAGCAAACAAAACCAACCTGGCTGCCGGTTGCAGCGTCAATTTCACAGACCTTTCAAGCGGAGTTCCTACTTCCTGGCAATGGACGTTTACCGGAGGAACTCCTTCAACATCGAATGTCAAGAACCCTTCGGGGATCGTTTACAATACGCCGGGAACCTATTCTGTGAAGATGAAGATCTGGAACGGGAACGGATCGGATTCCATCGTTAAGACAAATTATATCCTGGTAGGCAGCGCCCAGCCTCCGGCAGTAGCTTTTACCGCCGATAAAACGGTTTTATGCGAAGGCGACATCGTTCATTTCCTGGATGAAAGTGACAATTGTCCCTCCTCATGGAACTGGGAGTTTGCACCTTCAACCCTTACCTTTCTCCTGGGAACCACTGCCAGCAGCCAGAATCCGGTAGTGCAGTTTGACGCCCCAGGGTTATACACGGTCAGGCTGACTGCATCCAACAATACGGGGAGCAACTCGGTGACGAAACTGAAGTATATCGCTTATGGCGGATACATTCTTCCCTTTACCGAAGGTTTTGAGAATGGCTTTGACAGCCAGCATTGGACAATCCTCAACGCAGACAATGATAAAACCTGGGATACGATAACAGTGGCGGGTACCAGTCCGGGACACCTTGCTGCCTGGATAAATCTGTTCAACTATACCAAACTCAACCGGGATCAACTGGTGAGTCCTCCCTTGAATTTCTCCTCTTACACCACTTTGACATTGAGTTTTCAACATGCATATGCACAGCATGCAACAGTTAAAGATTCACTGATCGTAAAGATCTCCTCTGATTGCGGAACAACGTGGACACGGTTGCTTGCTGCCGGACCCAATGGAACACCCAATGTCTTCTCCACACATGCACCGATGTCAACTTCCTTCTTTCCACAATCCGATTATGATTGGTGCGGTTCTTCCTATGGGACGGATTGCTACGCGTTGGATATCTCACCCTGGGCCGGACAACGGAATATTAAAATACTATTCGAATCCTATAATCATGGTGGAAACAACATTTTTCTTGATAACATCCGTATCTCAGGACCTACCGGGGTTCCGGATGCAGGAAACAATAACGAAGAGATCAGGATTTACCCAAATCCCACCACCGGCTATATAAACCTGTTTATCCCGAATCCTTCTTCAAGGATAGATCTTTCTGTCATCAATTCACAGGGACAGACCGTATTCACCGATCATTTCTCTGCTCAAACAGGCAATCTTGAAAAACAATTCAATTTTTCCGGTTTCGCCAGGGGAGTCTATTTTTTCCGGATCATAACCGATCAATCGACCTTTGTGAAGAAAGTAATTATGGAATAATATGACAAAAAAATTATTCTTCCTCCTGTTGATTCTTTCAGCCTGCATTCATCCTGCAACGGATAAAAAGCTGTTAGAAAAAGAGCTCATCAAAACCGACCAGGATTTCAGCCAGATGAGTATTGAAAAAGGGATGAAAGAGGCATTTCTGTCCTACGCTGCAGATTCCGTGATCATGCTCAGGCAAGGGAAACTTCCCCTTTTCGGAAAAGCAGAGCTCATAAAACACTTTGAGACCGTTCCGGAAAAACAGATCCAGCTTCGCTGGGTTCCTGTTGTTGCTGAAGCTTCAGGCGACCTGGGATATACTTTCGGAAAATGGGAATTGCGGGTTACCGGTAAAGATACCGTTGAATATGGAACTTATGTAACCATCTGGAAAAAGGTCCCCGGCGGGAAATGGAAATATGTACTTGACGGAGGCAATGATACCCCGAAACCGGATTGAACATGCATCTCTTTTATTCCCCTGTTGTGATTCAGGGACCACATCTCCTTGACGAACAGGAATCATGGCACTGCACCCGGGTGCTCCGGCTGTCTGAAGGAGGAACAATCCACCTGGCCGATGGACGTGGAAACCTGTATGAATGTGATATCCTGATTGCTGATCCTAAAAAATGCGTAGTGAATGTGGTTTCCGTTCAGGCTGAATACCTGAAGCGAACAAACTACCTGCACATCGGTATCGCACCCACGAAAAGCATGGATCGTTTCGAATGGTTCCTGGAAAAGGCCACCGAGATCGGGATCGATGAGATCACCCCGGTATTTTGTGCTCATTCAGAGCGGATCAGGATCAAAACGGAACGACTGCAAAAGATTCTTGTCGCAGCCATGAAGCAATCGCTGAAAGCCTACCTGCCAAAGCTGAATGAACCAGCCGATCTGAAGAATATCCTGAGTAAGGATTTTGTGGGACAGAAATTTATCGCCTATTGTGAATCAGGAGAGGAGGATCAACTTCAGAAAGTGTATCAGAAGTCAGCCAATGCCATGATCCTGATCGGACCCGAAGGTGATTTCTCACCGGAAGAGATCACATCTGCAAAAAAACAGGGATTCATTCCAATAAGCCTGGGAAAAAGCCGTTTACGGACTGAGACAGCCGGCATTGTTGCCTGTCATACCATCACGTTGTTGAACGAATGATGCGCAGTTATAATTTCGAATTTATTTTTATGAAAAGATTGATCTTTCTGACAGGTATTTTCATTTTGTTTTCTTCTTTCTCTCCGCCCCCTTCTTACCAGATTGCATTGCTGAAATACAACGGCGGAGGCGACTGGTATGCCAACCCAACCTCCCTCCCGAACCTGGTGAAATTTGCCAATAAAAACCTGGGAACCAATATCAGTGAAGATGTGGCAACTGTGGATGTAGGAAGTCCTGAGATCTTCAATTATCCTTTTGTACACATGACCGGACATGGAAATGTGATATTCAACCAGCAGGAGCAGAAAAACCTCAGGGATTACCTCATCGGAGGCGGATTCCTGCATATTGACGATAATTATGGTATGGATAAATTCATCCGTCCCCAATTGAAAAAACTTTTTCCCGAACTCGACCTTGTAGAACTTCCCATCAGCTTTCCTTTTTATCATAAACCTTATGATTTCCCGAAGGGCCTGCCGAAGATCCATGAACATGACGGCCTGCCCGCCCAGGGTTTTGGATTGTTCTGGGAAGGAAGGCTCATCCTTTATTATACCTATCAGTGTGACCTTGGCGACGGGTGGGAGGACCAGGATGTTCACCATGATTCCGAACCGACCCGCTTAAAAGCCTTGCAGATGGGATCAAACCTGCTTCAGTATGTCTTTACGAACCGATAGTTGTTGAATCCGGATTGGCTCTTTGTTTTTTCATACCTTTGCCAATACAGCCATCGGTTAACAAAATTTCATGTCTGATCTTTACGCCAAGTTATTTGAAGACGTCCGTTTCAGGGAAGGATTGAAAGCCTGCCTGAATTGTGGCACCTGTACTGCCATCTGCCCTGCTGCTGAATTCTATGATTACCAGCCTCGCAAGATCATTGATATTCTCCAGACGAAGGATAATTCCAAGATTGAAGACTTGTTAAAAAGTAATACCATCTGGTATTGTGGCGAATGTATGTCATGTGTTACCCGCTGTCCAAGGGGAAATGCACCCGGGTTGCTGATCCAGGCATTGCGGTCCCTGTCGCAGGAACTTGGGTACTTTACCGAATCGGAAAAGGGCCGGCAGCAGCTGGCAATAAAACGAACCATCGGCAAATGGATCCTCGAATACGGTTATTGTCTCTACCCTTCAGAGATCATGCCTGACATGCATCCTGAACAGGGTCCTATCTGGGAATGGGAACATAAGAATATCGAGGCAGTCATGAACAGACTCGGGGCCAATTACAAAGGCACGGGAGCCGGGATCCTCCGGAAGATACCTGATGAAGCGCTGGATGAGATCTACCGGATCTTTGAGGTGACCGGCGGAATCTCAAGGTTTGATAAAATAGAAGAATTTTCCAGGATAAAAGCCCTGGATATGGGAATGGATATGGAAGACGGAAAAAACGATGATTATATGAAGTTCATCTATACAGCAAATTCAGGAGATCATACCTTGAAACATGAAGATTGAAGGGAAACAGCGTATCTGGCTGGATTACCAGAAAGAGATCGCGGATGATCATTTCTTTTATGTGAGAAGTTGTGTCAGGCAGAATTTTTTTCCGGGCTCTGAAAAAACGTTCTTACGTATCCTGCAATCCGAACTTTCCAAGGATATTTATGAAAATCCTTCCCACACTACCTGTTCCGGCATCGGCTACCACACGGATATAGTTCCATTCGCGACTTCCATGACCATGGTGGCCCGGCAGTTTGCACTGATGACCGAAGCCGGTTACGAAAATTTCACCACCTCCTGCATCACTTCTTTCGGCCTGTATTCTGAAGTTCTGGAAACCTGGCACCACTTTCCGGAAACCGAAGAAAAGACACGCGAATTTCTGCACAAAGCAACCGGCAGGGAATTCAAAAAGCCAAACAACGTTTCCCATGCTTCTGATATTATTTTCAGGTTCCGGAAAGAAATTGCAGATAAAGGGAAATACAGGCTCGTAAACCAACGTACCGGCCAGCCATTGAAGGTAGTGGAGCACATCGGCTGCCATTACTCCAAGATGTTCCCGAGCAAAGGGGTTGGCGGAGCAGAATATCCGTATGTCCTGGTCGGAATGATAGAAGATTGGGGCGGTGAAGTGATCGATTACCCCGAACGCCGCCATTGCTGCGGTTTCGGCTTCCGGCAGTATCTCGTGCAAGCCAACCGCGGTTTCTCAATTTCCTGCTCGAAGAAAAAGTTTGATTCCATGGAACCTTATAAGCCGGACATGATCCTCACCAACTGCCCGGGTTGCCCAATGTTCCTCGACCGCTGGCAATATGCAATCAGCGAAATGGAAGGAAAAACATATGGGGAAAACGGCCATGGAATTCCGGTGCTGACCTATGAAGAGCTGGCAGGACTTGTCCTCGGATACAATCCCTGGGATCTTGGTTTACAGGTTCACCAGGTTCCCATTGAGCCATTGCTGGACAAGATCGGCATTCCGTATGATCCTGAAATGAAATTCAGGGGCGCCGACGGACAGGATCTCGGCAAACCGGATCCCCCTTCAGTCCTGAAATTTTACACCGAAAAAGTATGAGCAAATCAGCAATCATTATCGGAGGCGGTGCAGCCGGGATGGAAACTGCATCTCAGCTTGCACGGCTCGGCATTGAAGTTGACCTGATCGAAAAGCAGTCACGTCTGGGCGGACACCTGAACAGCTGGGACCGCCTGTTTCCGAACCGGCGCGACAGCAAAGAGGTTTTTGAATACCTGGAACAGGATATGAACGATGGCATCTCCCTGCATCTGAATGCGGAGATCGAAACCATCCTGAAAGCCGGTGACAGGTTTACCCTTTCCTTGCGGGACGGGAAGGAACTTCATTCAGATGCCCTGGTTATTGCTACCGGGTACGAGGTTTTTGATGCACGGAAAAAGGAAGAATACGGTTACGGAATCTATGACAATGTGATCACTTCCGTTGAACTGGAAGAGTTTTTCAGGAATAACAAACAGAAGAATCTCTTTGAAGGGATAAAGTCCAAGCGTGTCGGGATCGTGCATTGTGTCGGTTCACGGGATGAAAAGGCAGGCAACCTCTACTGTTCAAAATTGTGTTGTGTTACAGGTGTCAAGCAGGCCATTGAGATCAAGGAGCTGATGCCGGATGCCGAGATTTTCTGCTTTTACATGGACCTTCGCATGTTCGATCGCCACTTTGAAGAGATGTATTACGAGGCCCAGGAAAAATGGGGGATTCAATTCATCAGGGGACGCCTTTCTGAAGCTTCCGAAAATCCGGACCATACCCTGCTGCTCAAACTGGAAGACACCCTGACCGGCCTTCCTTTGAAAATGAAAGTCGACCTGCTGATCCTACTTGTAGGCTTTATCCCTTCACCAGAGACCCGTCGCCTGGCAGCCATGCTGGGACTAAAAGAAGGAGACGACCGGTTTCTTTGTCCGGCCGATGAACACACCATCACCAATTCCACCACGATCCCGGGAGTTTTTCTTGCCGGAACCGTGAAGGGCCCGGCCAGCATCGCAAGTACCATCACCGACGCCCGTTCAACTGCGTTACAGGTTGCCACATACCTAAAATAACCCGGGATGAAACCGTTTGGCTACACGATCACCAAGGACCGGCAAATTGATTTCGATGCAAACGACCGGGAAGTAACCGGGTTCATCAATGAGGTCGAACCTTCAATCCGGCTGTGTATGGGCTGCGGAAGCTGCACTGCAACCTGTTCGGCAGGCCATTTCACGGATCTCAACATCCGGAGGATCCATACTTTTGTTCAGAGGGGAGAATTGCAGCACCTCAAAAAAGAAATCATGAAATGCATGCTCTGCGGCAAATGCCAGCTTGTTTGTCCGCGAGGCGTTAACCTGAGAAACCTGATACTTTCAATCCACACTGCATTGGAAAAATCCGGAATATGACTTTTAACCTATTCGTCCTTCCGTTTATGCTTGGATTGATCTTCCTGATCATCTCCCTCGTGAAGAAGAACAGGAACTGGATCCGTGAAATGGATTCGACGGACCGGAAAAAACTTAAATCCGGACTACACAGTCCCAAACTAATCATAGCGCTCAAAGAGATCTTCTTCGAAAGCCTGCTTCACAGGAAGATGTTTCGCAGGAATCCATTGCTGGGATTTATGCATATGAGTTTTGCCTTCGGTTGGTTTCTCCTGATCGTTTTCGGGAATATGGAATCCAGGATATACAGCGGGTTTTGGATCAACCCGCCCTATTATCCTATTTTCCTGAAATTTTTTATCCACGATAAACACGTTCTCCCATTCGAAATTTTCACCGTTCCCGGGTTTTTCAGGTTTTCCATGGACCTTATCCTCGTATTTATCCTGAGCGGGATGGTTCTTGCAATCCTCAAACGCAGCCATTCAAAATGGTTCGGTTTGAAGAGCAACACACAGCTCCAGTTCTCCGACAAAGTTGCAATGACCTGCCTCTGGCTGATCTTCCCGTTGCGGCTTGTCGCAGAAAGCTTCACTGCCGGGGCTTATGGTTACGGAGGAGGATTCGTAACACAGCATCTCGGTAATGTGCTTGCCTATCTCTGGCCTTTGAACGATAAAGACGTTGCCTATTCATTCTGGTGGATGTATTCACTGAGTCTCGGAATCTTTTTCGTTACGTTGCCCTATTCAAGGTATATGCATATTCCTACCGAGCTGGTGTTGATCCTTTACCGGAACTTCGGGATCCTTCCCAGAAAAGGGTCGGAATATCTTTCCGAGGTTGAAGTCCTGTCGTGCCCGCGATGCGGAATATGTATTGATGTCTGTCAGATGGATACAGCTGCGGGAATTCATAACATCCAGGCAGTTTATTTTCTGCAATCCATCCGGAACCAGCAGGTGATGGAGAACATCGCTACGCGTTGTTTGGTCTGCGGACGCTGCCAGCAAGCCTGTCCGGTGGAAATTCATGCTGATTATCAGCGGATCATTCAGCGGGAATTCTTCCAGAAGTCGCAACGACAGGATTATTCCTACCTGAGAAAAGAAACAACCCCGAGAGCCGAAGTGATTTATTTTGCAGGCTGCATGTCACACCTTACACCAACCATCCCGCGAGCCATGAAAAAGATACTGGCTGTTGCAGGAGTCGATTATCTTTTTCTTGATGAAGACCGTTCGGTTTGCTGTGGAAGACCCTTGATGCTTGCTGGTAAATCAGCGCAAGCAGAAGATCTGATTCAACAGAATAAAAGGAAGATCATGGATTCTGGGGCAAACACTTTGGTGACATCCTGCCCTATTTGTTACAGGGTTTTCAGGGAAGAATACAAACTGGAAATCCGCATCCTGCATCATACCCAATACCTCCTGGAACTGATAAAAAAAGGGAAGGTTCCCCTCCAGGCGTATTTTCGCAAGGTTGCCTACCATGATCCCTGCGATCTCGGACGGGGTTCCGGTATTTTTAATGAACCCAGGGAGTTGTTGCGGAAGGTTGCCGATCCGGTTGGAATTAAAAGTGATGGTAAGGATTCCCTTTGTTGCGGCGGTAGCCTCGCGCTCCTCAATGCAGGAACGGAGGAAAAAAACATGATCACGCGGCAAGCGCTTGCCAACTACCTGGAAGGAGATCCCGAAATACTGGTCACCGCCTGCCCGCTTTGTAAAAAAACATTTGCTAAACTTTCACCGGTTGAAGTTCGGGATATTGCGGAACTGGTGGAAGAAGCCATTCCAAGATAGCTGATGAGCTCATGAGATGATGAGTTGGAGTGTTGGCGAGTAAAAAAATGGCGAAATAGCGAAATAATTGTCAATTATCAATTATCAATTGTCAATTATTCCTTCTTCTTGGTAAACATCCCGAGGTTCATGGCCAATGAAAAGTAGTTGGGATTGAAGTTCCCGGCCATGTATGTTGCGCGTGCATAACTAAGGGTAAACATCTTTATCCGCAGACCGAAACCGTATGTAAATCCGCTGAGGGCCGTACGATCGGTAAGTTTCATTTCCTGACGCAGGCGGTAATTATATCCTAAGCGTATTGAGAATGCCTTGGCGATGGTGATTTCGGCGCCGGCAACAATGTGACGCATCAGCTTATCTGCAAATTTCCCGACCTCACTCTTCTTTTTGGTTTGTCCGGTGATGGCATCCACCTGGTTATCCGGGCTCAGCGGGTCAGTGTATGTCAGGTCCCATTTTTCCAGGTTATTATAGAGCAATGAAATCCTGACCGGGATGTGTTTGAGTTTTGTCGCTATGCCTGCCTGCAATACAAATGGCAAGGGATCACGGGTTCCCGGAATATACGAAACCAGCTGGATCCCGATATTACGTGCAACCAGAGTTGCGGAAAAGATGTCATCCGAAGTGTTATATGAACCCGCCACATCAACGGCAAGTCCAAAGGAGTGATAGCTTTCAAGTTGTGAGTAGATCAGTTTCCCGTTGGCACCGATGGAAAAATGCGGACTTAGCTGCCTGCCCCACCCGATATTTAATGCATATTCAGCGGCACTGAATGTACCCCCTGTATTACCGGCAATGTCGGCATAGGTAAACTTCCCGTAATTGATAAACTGAAATGTTCCAACAAAACTGCCCACTTTGCTGAACGATTTCGCGTACATGATATCGCCGTAGCTGTATGCGGTTCTAAGTGAAACATAATCCAGGGCAAGGGTGTTGTTCATGTCAGCGGTAATGAGCGAGGGATTTGTCAGCACAAGGCTGATATCATTGTCGTTGATCGCAAGGATATTCCCTCCCATGGAAGCAACCCTCGCAGAGTTAGTGCGATCCAGGAAACCGAATGTAGACCGGCCACCGATCTGGGCGAAAGTTGAAATGGTGAGAATCCCGGTAAGAAAAATGATGAGAAAAGGTCGATGTGGATGCTGCACAGTCTGGATTATTATTTTTAAGATAACGATGATGCTACGAAAATATTATAGCAAGCCCCTTCCCTTTTTCTTGATCTTTTTCTCTTTTTTCAGATCTTCCACAAGTTTGTCGAGCAAGCCATTGATGAACATTTTACTTTTCGGTGTACTGAAAAGTTTTGACAACTCAATGTATTCATTCATGGTCACCTTTACAGGTATCGATGGAAATTGCATCAGCTCGGTCATCGCCATCTTTATGAGGATGATATCGGTAAGCGCAATTCGTTCAAGTTCCCAGTTTTTCGTTTTTGACCGGATCAGATCTTCCAGTTTATCACTTTGAGCTATGGTTTTCTTGAACAATTCAACAATAAATTTTTTATCTTCTTTGGGATCATCATCTTCATCTTTCGGAAAAAGTGAAACCAGCGACTGTGAAGCCGGGAAGTTCTCGGGTATTTGTTTCAGGGTTTTCAGGATAAAGAGAGCAGCCGACTGATAATCTTCTACCCAGAAAATATTTCGTTCTTCACAATAGAATTGCAGTTCTGCAGATTTTGATATACATTTTTTAAAGATCCGGTAAACGATATCACGATCGGCTTCAAATGAACCTTCAGCCTGGTTGAGATAAGCGCGGAGATCCTTCAGGTTTCTAACCTTCAGGTAAATCTTGCGAACCATCTCCTGTTCTTCCGTCCAGGA